>Ga0073906_1002192_pt1 | contig 26630 bp, 29 predicted proteins | sample Inofromicrocosms_FD_65485 | JGI IMG/M metagenome (GOLD analysis project Ga0073906, IMG submission 65485) | Mouse cecum microbial communities from Vienna, Austria - Inoculum for glucosamine and mucus D2O microcosms | ecosystem: Host-associated > Mammals > Digestive system > Large intestine >...
TTCCTGCACAGGCTGGCCAGTGCAAAATCCACTGCGTCTGCCCCTGCCCCGATGACTTTTATTTCACTGTAATCCGAATGGAGGATGTGGTTCGTATCGCACAGCAGGATCACCGGGATCTGGAATCGCTTTGCGGTCTTTTCTACAATGGACACCACCGGGCAGGCATCGGCATCTACCAGGATCCTCATGTTGGGGCCTGCTTTCCGACTGCCGCCTTTTTCTTCTGTTTCCGCTGCCTGTCCTCATACATCTCATGGATCCAGTCCTTCACGGGCAGCTTCCACTGCTCCTTCGGGCTGGGGATGTTCTTGATCAGGCTTTTGGGGTTCAGCCCCATCTCCTTGGCCATACGGATGTCACTCTCATTTAGGCGGCACTTTCTCTTCGCTTCCGCCCATAATTCTGGTTTGTATGCCATTTTTCCATCTCCTTTTCACAGGTTCGTGTGTGGGAAAAAACTTCCTCAGATGCTTTCCATTTTGATCCGATACGCTCCTGTTTAACTGCTGTATTTCTCAAAGCACCACTTTGCAAGATCCGCAACCACATCCAATGGCAGCGGCATGCGGTATGGGATCCGGATCGTACCTTTGCTGGTCTCATATCCTTCCAGCCGGTCCTGAAATGCTTCCACGGCTTCCGGCCCCGGATAGAGCCCGATATGCCGTTTGGATGCCGCGAACTGAATCAGGTTCTGTTTTTTCCAAAAGGTGGGCATGCTCCAGGAGATCTTTTCCTGGGCTTCCGGAATGGCGCTGCCTATCGCCTCCCGGATCTGTTTGAGATAGGGCTGTATCCCTTCCTCTTGAAATGCGATATACTCATCGATATCCGCAGGTTTCGTGCAATAATGCTCCTGATTCTGTTTCTGGAATTCCCTTCCGCACTTCGGACATTTCCACATGCTTTTTCCTCCATATCTTATGGCAAATTGATTCTTCCCCTAACGGGCTGCTATTTATTATAGCATGAGGCTGGAGCTTTTTCCATCCGCATTTCATAAGGATTCCATGAATTCTATCGTTCTGGACTTTTTCTGGGTCTTCCGCCTTTCTGCTTCTGTCCCTTTCCTGCCGGTTCCTCCGCTTTTGGTATCTCCGGCGGCTGTACCTCTCCCTTCATTCCTTCGGATACAGAAAATTCATCCGGCATGAATTCCTGCTCCGGCTGGCCTAAGTTGCGGTTGATATGCCGGGAGATCGTATACACCGCATTTTTCACGTTGCCGATAAACGCCCGGAGCTCCTGGGGTTCCCTATTCCCATAGTCCTGCATCTGACAGATCTTGTCGAACTGGAACCCGGAATGGTCCACCCCATACTTTTCTGCCATCACATAGGCCGCGCAGAACGCCTGGGGGGCAGCCTGCGTGCGGCTATACGTGCCGTCATGGGAATCCATGGCGGCGCAGGCCAGCTCCCGGTTGATGGCATGGAAGGTCACTTCCTCGCTCATGCCGTTTCGCACATAGATAGTCCGCTCCCTGGGGATATACTGGGCCTGCACCTGGTCCGGCAGGTTATCTGCGATACTGATCTTCGTTTCCGTATCTTTCAGCAGGGCTCCCAGAAGTGTCTGGATGGGCTTTGGCTCCGGCGGTTCCGGCTGCCTCGTGCGGACCTGGCTGATGTCATAGGCTTTGCTGATCACATACCCCTGACGGGTCTCCCCGTCCTTTTCATATTTCTGGTCTGCGATAAATGTGTAGCCGTGTGCCCCTGCCCGCAGGGTCTTATGCTCCCGCTTCCATCCCTCAAAGGTCTTGACCTGCCGGATCTCTGGGTTCTGGCTGTACAGGAGCAGGAGGTTGGCTGCCTTCTGCGGTTTGCACCGGGCCATGAAATTTAAGAAACCCTTTAAGGATTCCCCGTCCCGGAAGACTTCCTGGGCTTTGGAATCCACCTCTGCCCAGACTTCCTCCCGTTCCTGTTTCTTCATAGCTGCGTATTCTTCCTTCGATAACTGCTGGCCTGCGTCTACCGGGGTATCTGCCCCATTCTGCAAATACTGTGATAAGTCCATCCCATCACCTTCCTTTCTCTTTGATCTTCATTTTCTTTCTGCTTCGGCGTTTTCCATTCCCGCGGCTCCTGTCCTTCTGGTCCCGCTTCTTTCCCGCCTCCTGCTTTTCCTGCCGGATCTGCTCCAGTTCCTTCCGCACCGAGGGCTTTTTATTCTGCTCCCCCTGTCCGGAAGAAATACCGCTGCTGCGCGAGGAAGGTTCGGACAGATTCCTTCCCTCCTGCGCCTGGGTAAAATTTCCCGGTTCCGGTTCATCCAATTCCGATCCGGTTATCTGCTGCAGATCACCGACATTGAAATCATCCTCAAAATCGCTGAGCTCGAATTGGATCTCGCCCTCCGGCATCTCCATGGTTTCGGTTTTTACTGTAGAATCCATCCCTGACTGTGTTGTTCTTTCTGCTTTTCTGGAATTCTTTCCCGGCTGTGCGGTTCTTTCTGCTTCCTGGGAATTCCCGAATGGGTCCATCCGTTCTGCTTCCCTCACATTCTCCTGCACGGCTTCTCCGTTTTCCGATTTCAAAAAGTCCAGCTCCATCTGGTCCATCACCCGGTTCACCTTTGCCGCGTCATCGGCAAACACCATCAGCTCGCACAGTTTCGGATTCTTCCGGTCACGGATCACCACATAGGGGAGGCCCCTCTTTTTGGCTTCCTTTGCGAATTCATGGATCCGGTTTGAGGGAACCGTGAAGAATTTCAACGGCCGGTTCTCCCTCAGCATCCGTGCCATGGAGATCCTGCCGTAGCTCTTCTGGTTGTTTTTCATGACCGCCGCCAGAAAGACCGCCAGGTTCTTTGCCATTGTACCGGACAGCCTTAACCCATGGTCGATCCCCTCCAAAGAATAACGGACGACCTGGTCTGCCGCCTCACCTCCAAGGTTCATATCGCGCTCTCTCCTTTCTCTTTTCTGCCATTTACTGAACTGACTGGAAATATGTTCTCATCTCCGCTGTTCTGCTCACAAAGCATTTTTTTCATCAACTCCTGCCCATGATCTGTGCTTCTTCAACGCTCCATGGATCTTTCCGGCTTTTTCTCTGCTTTGGGCTGCAGTTCGCTGGGCGTCTGTCCGGAAAGTGGGCGGAGGAACTCCATCCGTTCCGCAGCATACACCGCCTGCCGGTTCAACAGCCTCTGCCATGCCCCTTCCTTTGGGGCCCACCGGAACCCGTTTGCTTTCAGCTGGGCTCGGTGTTCTGCACTGGGCTTCTCTTCAAATAAGAGCTGCAGCCGTCCCGCATCCTGGTTCGCCACCGCCTCCCCTCCGTCAAACTCCCATCCGCAGAATCCAACCTCCGCATTCTGTTTCAATTCCTCGATGCGGTGTTTCAGACGCCGGATCTCCGCGTTATTATTGGTGAGCTGATAGGAGGGGAAGGGCTTCGGTTCCGGATGCCAGGACCGCTCCATGGAAGCCTTGAGCCTGTGAATCCGTTCCCCGTCCAACAGGGGGCATCCGTCCAGAGTCTTATTTTTCCTGTAAAATGCATTCACATCCTTCATCAGCTTCTGGGTGCTCTCTAACCGTTCCAGCCTCTGCTCCAACAGCTCCACCGCATGGGGATGATCGGATCGGATACCGCCCATCCCGGTACTTCGGATCTGATCCAGAAGTCCCTGGATTTGCCGCCATTCCTCCATGTTTTTATCTCTCGCGTTATTCTGCTTTTCTTTTTTCCGTACAGGGAAGTTGGACGCGCCTGCAATCATCACGGACGGAACACGTGCGTCAATCTCATATCCTTTGTTCATGTTGTCGGCCAGCTTCCGGGCATAGTGATCTACAAGCCGGTCGATCTTTTCATGGTAAATGGGATCCGCCCGTTCCTTCTGCTGCTCCGCGATCTTCACAGCCTCATCCACACAGTGCCGGTATTCTTTTGTCGCGCTTCCGGGCTGGTAGTCAAAAAAGCTGTTCATTTCTTTCGCCCTGCGGGCGGCAGTTTCGTTGATCGGATAATAGGTGACCGGAATTCCTGTGTAGCCTGTATGGGTTTTCTCCTGCCCCACATCCAGCTGGGTTCTCTCTGCTGATTCCATACCGTTCTGTACAGTATCTTCCTTGCTTATTTCTGCCATCCCATTTCCTCCTTTCCCAATGCTTCTTTCTGTTTATGCTCATTGTGCTGCTCTGCCTGGCGTATCCGTTCCTCCATCTCCCTGGAATGCGCTTCAATCTGTATGGACATTTTGATCTCCCTCCTGAGTTTTTTCAGCTGATCCGTGATCTCGCCAATCCTTGGTGAATCCGGTTGTATCCGGTAAAGCCTCCGGCGCTCTTTTAAAAGCGATACCACCTGCTCTTCCCTTGGACTACGGAATTCGGAGAGCTGTTCCCGGGTAGTGATCCCGTGCTTCTGCAGAAATTCCATCTGTTCCACCCGTTTGTCTAACCGCCGGATATCCTCCCGCACCAGATAGGAGATCCTCGGGGGACGCTTTCTCAGGACGCCCATCTGGTAAAGATAGGAATAATACAACGCCTGCAGGCCGGTGAGCTTCCTCTTTGGCGCGGCACTTTTGCTGCCCTGCTTCTTGCTCCATTCTCCGGATCCCGTCCAGGCTGGCCGGGTGTGTTTGATTTCTTTCGGCTTTAAAATCCATTCCCGGATCTTATCCTCCGTATAATTCGCCCCCAGGCTTTTTAGGCGTACAAACCGCTCCATGCCGGGAGCCTTTAGGGCGGGATATTTCCGATCCAGCTTCCACTCATATCCTTTGTGTTCCATCTGTACCAGGAACTGTTTCCATGTGAAGCTCTCCTGTACGGCCTCCCGGATATCCATACGGATCGCTGTCCGCCAGGTTGGCCTGCCATCTTTTTCTGCCTGCCACTGAGCATAGGACTTTCCCTTACTGCCAATTTCCGGAATCACGGACAGGCCATATTTCACACACAATCCGTCTGATATTTTTCGTACTTCTTCATAGTAACTTTTCCCATTGCTGTGGTATTTCCTGCCGTCTGCCATACTGACTGAATTGAATACGATATGATTATGATAATGGGCAGTATTGAGATGGGTGGTGACCACGGCTTCGAACCGGCCTTTCAGCAGTTCGTCCGCCAGTTCCTGGCCGATCAGATGCGCCAGTTCCGGTGTCACCTCCCCTTCCGCAAAGCTCTGGATCAGGTGGTAGCCCTGGACGCCGCCCAGCTTGTGGAACCGTTTCTTGGTTGCCACCATGTCTGAAAAAGCGGAATCACAGGTACATCCGATGGAATCCTCATATACTGCCAGTTCTGTTTTCTCCCGGTTCATGGCATAGCCAACCGCCTCTTCTAAAGAACCGGCAGCTTCGGATCTCTTCCTGGTTTTCTTTTCATCCTTGATATAATCAATCGAGCGGTCCAGGCGGTGGACCGGGAGGATACTGGTGTAGGCCAAGCCCGGTCACCATTCCTCTTTTACCAGCTGCCAGGTCTCCCGGGAGATCCGCAGCATTTCCCGGAGGTTCTCCGGGCTGGCCGTACCGGACGCATTGGCCACATGGGCCAGCTGGTTGGCGTTGTTGCATAAGCCTGCAATCTTCCGCAGCAGATCCCCGTGATGCTCACAGGGCTTGGCATGGACTTCCGCCCCCATGATCAGGGTGCGGAGATATTCCTCCCGGGAAAGCCCGCTCTTTTTTACCTGTTCCTCCAGATACCGCAGCTCCTTGGCGTTGAGCCGGACGGGTATCACATGGTTCCGTTTCCTCATCGTTCTCCCCTTTCCTGTTTCTGTTGTTTCGGCTTCCTATTTTTTTTCTTCTGTTCCGGTTCTGTCTGCCTCGGCACATGGCTTTCCCATGGGATTGCGGAAAGGTCAAACACCCCGCAGTCCGGAACATACGCGCCATACCGGACATATGGGAAGCCCTCTGACTGTACCAGGATCCCTTCCCTGCGCTCCGGTGTGGTGACCAGGAGGCTGTGGGCACACTGCCCCTCGTCATCAAAATACATATCGCCGCCATTTTCATAAAGGAACTCATAAGGCCTATAGAGTTCTTCCTGAAACTGTTGAAATTTTTCTATGGAAAGTTCCACTCCTTTTTCTATCTGTACCTTCCATGTTTCCCCGGGAAAGACCGGATCTGCCAATTCCCATCCGTCCAGGGGCTTCCTGTGGAATTCTGCGTAGACAGTCCGGCTTTTTTGCTTCCCCATCTTTACTCGCCGCCTTTCTTCAGGGACAGGGATCCTGCCATGGCTGCGCAGGCCGCATTGCCTGCTATACCCCTTTTTCTCATAATAATGCCGGGCCTCCCTTCGCTTCCAACGCCCGCATGGTCAAGGGCATGAAAATGATATCATTCCTCGCCATTTCCTTTGCAAACTCCTGGAGCTGCCACGCCTTCCCATCAATCTTCACATGGGTATCATCCAGATAGTGGCAGATGCTAAACTGCCGCTCTCCCCTCTGGTTGATCATCTGGATGGGGTCCCCGTCCTGGATGCAGAACAGGCTGTTGTTAAAGTGGTCGACAAACCGGATCACCTTCCGCCTCCCATAACCGTTCCGCTCCATCTCCCGTTTGGCACGGGCCACCGCCCGGTCACATTTTGCCCCGGCAACCATAAGGCACATGGCAAAGATCCCTGCCATGCCGCCAAACATTATGCCGACGATTAGCCATACGATATACATTCTTTTCTCCTTCTCATTTTGTAATTAGTCCTCAAAAACAGGTGCACTTTTTTTACTTTGAGACTGATCCCGGATATTGAAACACAATTCCAACTTCCATTCTCTGCTTCCGGGGGCTCGGGGTTCTCCCCAAAGCTGCGTTTGGGATATCCAAACGCTATGCTTGCCAAACCAGTTCCAGCGTTTGTTGGCACCCCACCCGGCAGATTCCATGCAGGCTTTCACCGTTCCCTTTGCTGCTTCTTTTCCGGACAGATCAGTTTCTTATAATCCTGTGCCATCTTCCCCATCATCCTCCAGGGATCCGCACCGTCCACGACACGGTCCGTGTATTCCCCGATTGGCATTCCCGGCAGCTTTTTCCGGCCCTCTTTCCAGAGATACAGCACATCCTCCTGCCGGCCGTTAGCCATGACTGTCTCAATCCGGACATGATAAGTCTGATATTTCTCTGGGAGGAACTCGTACATCGAATTCTCGATCAGTTCATAAAACTGGAACCACGGTAATCCGATTCTATCTAAAAGTCCCAGCCGCTTTCCCAGCTTTTCCAGCTTTTTGCGGCCTCTCCTCAATGAATCTTCCATCTCCGGTGTTTCAATCCCCTCTACATTTCTAAGAGTTTCCATGTCCTGGATCCATTGCCTGAGCCGGTCAAATACGGCCTGCAGCCGCTGTCTCTCCTTCTCTTCCATCTCATTGCGCCTCCTTGATCCTGACCAGCCCGTCCAGCGTGGTGCAGATGATATGGAGCCGGTCTGCCATGCTGATCTCCGTGTTCATCGTGCCGGTCGTTTCTTTTCCGCAGACCACCACCATCCGGCACCTCCGCAGCACCATATGGGACATCCTCTGGAACGCCTGCATATCCTCTGCCTCCCCTTCGTCCAAAAATGGAGCGAATACAAACTGCGGACAGATCGGTACATACCCCAGTTCATAGATCTTCCGGCAGTATTTCTGCATTTTTGCTTTCCCCGCGTCTGCAGGACAGCATACATAAGCCAATGCTTTCTCCATGCTGCAATCCCTCCTTTCTTCCATAGGCATCCCATGGGATGCCTGATCTGATTCTGACGGCCGTTCTAAGCATCCTATGGGATGCCTTGTTCCATTCTGACGGCCATTTCGAGCATCCGATTGGATGCCCTGTCTCATTCTAACGGCCATTTTGAGCATCCTATTAGATGTCTTGTTTTATTCTGACAGCCGTTTCGAGCATCCGATTGGATGCCCTGTCTCATTCTAACGGCCATTTCGAGCATCCTATGGGATGCCCTGTCTCATTCTAACGGCCATTTTGAGCATCCGATTGGATGTCCTGTTCTATTCTGATAGCTCTTCTGAGCATCCTATGGGATGCCCTGTTCCATTCTAGCAGCTATTCCGAACATCCAATGGGATACCCTGTCTCATTCTGACGGTTTTTCTGAACATCCTATCGGATGTCTGTTCCGTCTCAGACCTGTCCGGCAGTCTCACCGGGCCATCTGTTTTTCTGCAATCTTACATTTTTGCAGTGTGCCGGTCTTACCCTGGAACTCGTAGACATCATTCCCCAGCCGTTCCTCCGGTGCCACCTGTTCCCGGTTGACCTCCATCACGATCCGCTTCAATTCCGCTGGCGTAAACTCCGCCTCTTTGGACAGGATCAGGACCTCGTGCACGCTGGAAGGCAGGATATAGAAATCCCCTTCCATTTTTCTATAGACCTCTTCCAGCACTCCCGGATACAAAAGGACTACCGCACCATAATTCCTAGACTGGTTGGACAGGACATACAGGCCACTCTTATCTATGGGATCATCTTCCGGCATTTCCATCCCTGTGATCTCTTCGACCTCCGACATAATCGTTCCAAATCTGACGCCTTCTTCTTTTTGGCAATTCTCCAGGGCGGTTTCAAAAAGCTCCTGTTCCGGTATCCCCCACTGTTTCAGGATCTGGTGCGTCACACGCATCCCCAGTGTCCCTTCCTCTGTCCTGGCAAGCTCTGCGTATACGACCTCTGCCCCGACCGGGTGTATTTGATAAGGGCCTTCTTCCAGATAGGCTGCATTCTGTTCCCTGCCTGCCAGACGGATTCTCAGCTTTCCCTTCATTTTTCCATAATCTGTCAATTCGGATGCCGTGATATCCAGAGGCTGTTTTTCCCGGTATAAACTTACAAGTTCACCGCAAATCTTAGAAAGTGCTTTCCCCTGCAGGTACTCCTGGTAATACTGGTCGAGATAGACCGTAATGCCGGCCTCTTTTCCCTGCTCCGAGATTGTGAGCCCTCTCCTGGAAATATTATTTTTATGTGCCGTATGCCAGGAAATGGCATAGTCCCCTTTTTCCCGGAATCCTTCCTCTGCCAGATTCTTGATTTCCTCCTGGAATGTCCGGTAGTCCATCTTATCGCCCATGCCGTTTCCCCCCTTTTTTCTTTCTGGCTTTCTGTTCCCACATCCTGGCCAGAGCTTTCCATGTTTTTTCATGCCTTGTGTTTGGCTTCCAATCCAGCACAATCTCAGTTCCCTGCTTCATCGTCTCCGCCTTCCTCCTGTCTGCCCGTCTCCAGCGCAGAGCGTACCCGCTCCGTCCCCAGGGCGTAATACGTATCGGTGACTTCGATCCCCACCGCTTCATAGCCTTCCTCCACCGCGGCCAGGATGGTGGTCCCGGAACCGGCAAAGGGATCTAAGATCCGACCGCCCGGCTCACAAATCTGGATCACGTCCTTCATCAGCTGCAAGGGCTTCTCCGTCACATGGATCCGGTTCTGGGGATTCCCGTACCGGAACACCCCCGGCAGGCAGGCTACCGGGCGGTTGATAGGCATGGGGCCGTTGCTCCCCCACACGATGTATTCTGCCTGCTGGCGAAAACGCCCTCTCTGGGGGCGGGAGCTTCCTTTATCCCACACTGCGGTTCCCCTCCAGATCCAGCCCGCCCACTGCAGGGCATCGGTGATGGACGGATACTGCCTCCAGTCTATAAATAAACAGATCGGCGCTCCGCTCTTGCAGGCTTTCCGGACATCCTGCAGCCATTCCGCCATCCAGTGGGTCCAGGACCGCTGGTCCTTGTTGTCCCCGTCAAAATCCGGCAGGGCATTTCCGGAACGCATGCTGCTGTATTTCTGGTTCGTTGTCCGGTTCCTCTCATTTTGCTTCGTACCGCCGGAAGCATAGGGCGGATCCGTGATCACTGCGTCAAAGATCTCCGGCCGGAAGGCTTTGACCAGCTGTAACGTATCCCCATGCAGGATCCGCCAGCCTTCTCCCCCGGCGGATTCCTCCGGGTACATCCCTTCTTTCAATAATTCCTCCAGTTTCAAGCTTTTCTCCATAGGCATCCCTTCCTTTCCTGTTCGATTGTTTTGTTCCTCTGCAGAGCGGCCTTTCCCCGCTTCTGTTTTCCATCGTGCTTCGCATCGGCACGGGGCTTTCGTCTCTGCTTCTCCATTGCGCCGCTCATCGGCACGGGCCTTTTCCCTGCCTCTGCTTTTCCAGTTTCTGCTTCTCCCGGATGCCTATCGGTTCGATCTCCACATATTCCCGGATGATTCCCAGGATTTTCTGGAACCGATTCCCTGCCTCGGTGATCCTGGCATACATCCCTTCCGCTTCCTCCCTCCTGCCGTTTTTAATCAGCAGCTGCATGGCGCCCGGCAGGACAGAGTATACATTTCCTTCCTGGATATAGACCCGCAGTTTTAAACGCGGCTTGGTTGGATCCGGGTATACCGGCTCCGGTTTCACTTTCTGTTTCACCAGGATCGAGACCTCTACAGGTTTCATCTGTATCAGGAAGTCGATTTCCCATTTGTGGCTGAACTGCACCTGGATGTACCCGCCCTCTACCGGGATATCCCTCTGTTCCAGTGTATCTCCCCAGCCATCGCTGTACTGGCCGGAGATATGGCCGTACAATTCCTCCAGCTCCCAGGGGGTGAATGGTTCCTTCAAGAGAAGCGTGGTACAGCCATACAGGGCTCCTTCGATCTTTTCTACGGAGATCACGGCACCCACGGTTTTCTCCGAGAGTGACGGGCTGCCGGTATAATCCTCCATCGGATCAAAGGGACTCCCGCCCTCGATCTCTGGCTGGTTTATTTGATCCACCTGTTCCCGGATCTCGTCCTCATATGCGGCCAGGCCCCTTCCGTTCAGCGGCTTCGCATCGTCCTCCCTGGGTTCTCCCCGGCTGTCCGCTGGGATAAAAAAGCCTGCCAGCGGACTGATGAGCTTCATCTCAATGCATTCCTCCGTCCGGCGTTTTTCGAAAACAGGCGCAGCCCGCTGTGGTTTGGTCTGGCCGGTTTTTCTTTCTTTGTCTTTCATGAACGTCTCCTTCACTTTTTAATAAAATTTTCTAAATGTATGGGAATGTCGGAACATGCGATCTGTCCGCAATATATTATTAGGAGATTCCATGCATGACAGCGGCATACTGCGGGATATCGTCATTTCTCAACACCCCCATCTCGTCCATTCGCAAAATCTGTACCCCCATATTTTTTCAGCTTCTATCAGCGGCACAGTGCTTTCCCCGGTTTCTGTTTTCTCTGATGTTTCTTTTCCACGGCACTGCTCACTTCCGTTTCCACGTATTCACTGATGATCTCCAGTGCCTCATGGTAACTGCCCGATTGGAATACCCGCTCATACATCTCATCCGCTTCCTGCTTCTGCCCATTTCTGGAAAGCAGCAATCCGGCATCGGCCAGGATCGAGAAAATATTTCCCTCATGGCCTATGAGCTGCAGTCTGGGGCGGGACTTCTCCTCTGGTCCGGGTGGCTGGCTGGTTTCCGGTGTCCGCTGGTTTTTCTCCGCTTCCCGGATCTGAAATTCCATTCCTCCAGGCCGCCAGAAATGCACATTCAGCGTCCCTCCATCTACCCGGATGTCCCTCTGTTCCAATTCTTCTCCCCAGCCATCGCTGTACTGGCCGGTCAGATATTCACATAATTCCTGCAGTTCCTCTGCTTCCAGCGGTTCTTTCAGACGCAGTGCCGCACAGCCGTACAGGACGCCCTCCGCCTGTTCTAAGGAAATCACAGCAGATTCCACCTTTTCTTTGACCGAAACGCTCCCCCGAAAATATTCCATCAGGTTGCAGGGAGCGCTGCTTTCTCCTGCCCGGCTGTTCTCCCGGTCTACTGCTTCTTGGATGGACTCCATATAGGGTAGAAGCTCCCTGCCGTCCAGCGGTTCCATGCCGCCTTCGGGTTCTTCTTCCGGGAAAAAATCGCCCGTCAAAGGCGTGAGGATCTTCATCTCGGTTCCATCCCACAGAGTCTTCTTTTGATTTCTCATTCGTTTTCACCTCCCCTGCTCTGTTTTCTTACATCAATTCCTTCCAGTTGTGCGGTTGCGGTTCTTGGATCATCCGACGGCACAGCTGGAAGTACTTTGTACTCTTCTGGCACGGTCTTTGCTCCTTATGAGGTTCCAGGTTCAGCGTTCCATGCCGTTTTTTCCTCTTACTGTTTGCTGAAAGTTTTCTGGCGGCCGGAACTTCTTCTCCTCCATCCGGACATTCCGTTTCCCGTTCTCCATGATCAAAACATCTTCCGTAGGGTTTTGATAGGTTTCTCCCGGAAATATGGTGTCTTTGATGATATATCTCCCGCAGACCCTCCCGTAGATCTGGCTGTTTCCGGCGATCAGCGGGGAAAATCCTTTTCCATCCTTTTGGATCACGGCTTCCCCGGCCACCACCGCGTCATCTTTCACTTCCCCGCTCTCAATCCGGCTGCTCCCTACAGCCCAGGCACGGTCATACATACGGGCATCTCCGCTGACCACAGCGGATCCGGTCGCCGCAGCCCCATCGCAGAGTTCCGCGTCCTGGCACACCAGGGCTTCCCCGCAGCAGACCGCATCGTCATAGATCCAGCATTCCCCCTCCTGGGACAGGTTCCGTTCCGATTGGACATAGCCTCCCAGATCCCCCGCCGCGATCCATTCATTGACCGTTTTCAGTGCCTGGATCCGGTGGAGCCAGGGGTATCGGGGATGGGAATGCTCCGTGATCTTATATTTCTTCTGTAAGGTAAATGTACAGTCTCCGGGCGGCCGAAACCAAAAACGCAGGATCCCTCCCGCAACGGCGATCCTGCTGTCTGAGAAATGCTCTCCCCAGCCTTCTGAAAACCTGCCCTCCACATAGGCGGACAGCGTCTGTAATTCCTTCTCAGAAAGATGTGCTTTTGTCTGGATCTGGATCCATCCATACAGGGTACTTCCTTCCCGGGAAACGGAAACATCCGTCCAGTCGATCTTTTCCCGGATCTCCGGTATCAGTCCCTCTTCCAACAGCCTCCCATTGTCTGCCGGGGTTCCTTCCCCCGGCCCTCCGATCTCATGGAGGAATGCCTGGATCTGCAGCGGGTAATGCCTCAGCCCTTTTCCTGACAGCGGGATCCTGGTTCCCATCGGACCGCCTCCATAGAAAACGCCGCTCACAGGGAGCCTCAGCCTGTAGGTCTCCGGCGCTTCCTTCGCTGATGTCCATCCTCTTTCCACCGCTTGTTCCCTTTCTTCTGTTGGTTCCACTTCCTCTGTTCGTCCCTCTTTCATATCCTTCTCCGCGATGTCCTTCACCTCCCATTCCCATTCATCTCACGTTCTGCCTGGACAGGCTTCTTTTCCGCTCCATCTCCCGCACTGCCAGGTCCCCATAGTCCGCTCCCTCTGTCTGGGGCAGGTTTTCCAGGATCCGGTAGCGGTCTCCATATGCCGCTTTGATCTGCCCGCAGGCCCACCTCCCGGCAGGATCATTGTCCGTACAGATCTCGATCTCCTGAATCTCCGGGTGGAGTTTCAGGAACTGTACCAGCGCCGGAGGATCCTTTGCGTGCTTCCCCGCAGGATTCCTTTGATTTCTGCTTCCCCCGGTTTCCTGGATCTGCGTTTCTTTCCCTGCATTCCGTGCTTCTTTCGGCGCGCTGATGCCTCCCAGCGCAAGGCGGTATTTGTCCGCCCTCCCCTCTTCCAGGGTCATGTGGGCCAAGGCGTCAATGCAGGCTTCATAGACTGCCACCCGGATGCTCCCATCGCTTGGAGGTACACAAAACGCATACTTCTTTTCACTCCCGGCCTGCTCGATCCGGAAGGCCTTGCCGTCTTTCTCATAAATTCCTCTCAGGAAGGCATACCTGGGGTTCTGTGCTTCATCCATCCCAACAAAAACAGCATTGTGGTACGGGGTGCTCTCATATAAAATCCCCAGCTTCCTGCAATACCGGATCACTTCACTGCTGATCCCCCTGCTGTTCAGGTATCTCTGTACACGGCCGCAATTCCGGAAAGGCTCTGGCAGCACAAAGGGCTTCTTCGGCCTTTCCTCCGGCTGGGGAGGCGGATAGGGCAGGGATGGGATTTCCTGCAGCAGCATCCCCACCGCTTCCCAGAACTCCATGCCATCTACACGGATCAGGAAATTCAATGCGGAGATCCCGCCGATGTCCCTGGACTTCCAATGCCATTTGCTGGTGATCCCGTTGATCTTGAAGCTGTCATGGTCGGTCAGCTCCCATTCATTCCTTGCGGAGGATCTTTTCAGACGGGAGGGTTGATACTTCTGCAGATATTCCATGGCCGTCACCGACCGGACGGCTTCCAGCTGCTCTTCCCCATACCAGGGCATTAAAGCAGGGCCTCCCGGAGCTGTTTCACCCGGTCCGTGCGTTCCCATGGGAATTCCTTTCGTCCGAAATGTCCATAAGCGGCAGTCTGCCGGAAGATAGGTCGTTTCAAACGCAGGGTGTCAATGATCTGCTTCGGGGTCAGATCAAACACCAGGGGAACTGCCTGGGCCAGGCAGTCATCCGCGCAGGCCTTTCCGGTCCCGAAGGTATCCACCTGCACCATCACCGGCTGCGCCACCCCGATGGCATAGCCCAGGGATACCTGGCACCGGCTGGCCAGCCCTGCGGCTACCATATTTTTTGCGATGTACCTTGCCATATAGGCCCCGGAGCGGTCTGCTTTGGATCCGTCCTTTCCGGAAAAGGCCCCGCCTCCGTGGGGCACCTGGCTGCCATAGGCGTCCACCATCAGCTTCCTCCCGGTCAGCCCGGTATCGGCATCCAATCCGCCCTGCACGAACCGCCCGGAGGGATTGATCAGGATCCGGGTGTTCTCATCCGGCGGGAGCAGGCGCAATGCCGGAAGGAGTACTTTCTCCCGGATCTCCTTCTCCAGCTTCCTCATGTCTTTTTCTTCCTCATGCTGGCAGGAGACCACCACGCAGTCCAGCCGGAGGGGCTTTCCATTGTCATATTCCACCGTCACCTGGGCTTTCCCATCCGGCAGGATCCCTTCGATATACCGGCTCTTCCGGCAGGCGGACAATTCTGCGGTGATCCGGTTTGCCAGCACCACCGGCATGGGCATTTTCTGCGGGGTTTCTTCGCAGGCGTAGCCGATCATGACCCCCTGGTCTCCTGCGCCGTATTCGGATTCGAAGGCGGGTTTTTGCACCCTCTTCCGTTTTTCCAAAGGGCATGCCAGCGCTCCGGCGATATCCGGACTCTGGTGATGGATCCGGGCATCCATCTGTATTTCTCCGGATGGATATCCCACCTTCTCCAGGACTTCCTTTGCCGTCCAGAATACGTATGGCTCATATTTGCTGGTGATCTCCCCGGCGATCAGGATATGCCCCCTGGTCGCCAGCACCTCGCATGCCACTTTTGCCTCCGGATCCTGCTTCAGGCACTCATCCAGGATGCTGTCCGCGATCAGGTCGCAGAGCTTATCCGGATGGCCTTCCGTCACAGATTCCGCTGTATAAAATCGTTTCATAACCGATCCCTTCCTTTCAAAAAAGGCAGGGGACGTTCCCTTGCTCCAGGGAACATCTCCTGCCCGGTATTTTTTATTGCTGCTTTGTGATAACATTTTTTCCTGCATATCTTATGATTCCGACAGACAGAAGGAATTATAAGATGTGCCCTTGGCTCTCCCTGTTCTCTCCTCATTGCGGTTGAAAACGGAACGTTGCGCTTGGTTTGTAAACACAGCGTTGCACTACAACCCACATACGCAGTTTCGAACACTTTCTCCCGGAGTTTCGGACACATCTCCTGGGGAAAAACCTTTCCATCGTCTCAGATTCTGCACTTTTCCGGTACTTTCGAACACTTTTTCCTGCAGATTTCCGGTTTTGGAGCCCTTTTTTCCACAACAGGACACGCTTCGTTTCCATTCGTGTACTTTCCTGGGACTTTTAAGCGCTCTTTGTCTCTATTTTTGCACTTTTCAAGGACTTTCGAACACTTCCCGCCGGGTACTTGTGAACACTTCCGGCCACAACTCCCGTACTTTCCCCATACGCCTGGACACGCTTTGTCGCATGCTCCGCACTTTTTAAGCACTTTCAGGCACCTGATCTGCCGGAATCTCTGTATCTGCCGGGGCTGTCCATCTTTCCTGGACTATCTCCTTCTCCTGCGGAGCAGCAACACGACAAGCAAGGTGAACGAAAGCAGGGATACCACAAGCAGCATCACCGGCAGATGCATGGCATCCCCTGTCTTGGGAGCCGTTGTTTGATCTGATCCTGAATTGTTGCCCGGTTTGGATGCCTTTTCTAATCCCCTGACATTTTTCATTTCTATAGACTGGACTTCCTCCGTATCCATGACAAGGAACTTGATCTCCTTCGGGATCACATATCCCTTCGGTGCAGCGGTTTCCCGCAGCGTCAGTTCCTCATTGACCGGGAGCTTCTCCACACGGTACGGCTTCCCGTCCGCCTCCCATTCTTTCAGGACAGTTCCGTTCTGGTCAATGATCTGCAGTACGGCACCGGAAAGCTCTTTTCCCGTTGTCTGGTCCTGGACGGAAAGATCAATCTTGGAATATCCATCCTTCATCTCCACCTTTACGATGTTTTCCTTCGATACCTGGAACGTGAGGTCTGATGCCGATACATAGCCCTCCTGATAAGGCGCCATTTTTTCATGTAACGTGTACTCCCCTTCCGGTAATCCAAGGATCACATGGGCTTCCTTTGTACTGGTCCATTCTTCCTTCAGATTTCCTTCCGGATCCAAGACCTGCAGCACTGCGCCTTCCAGCAATTCTCCGGTAACTGCATCGACCTTGCAAATCTGTGTTTCTGTGATGGGTTCTTCCTGTCCGTCCTGTTCCCGGACATCATATACCGTCAGTTCCACTGTTTCCTCCCGTTCCACATCCACCGGGTACACATTGGAATCCAGGAGATACTCCTCCGGGGCTTTGATCTCCTTCACATAGACCTGCCCCAATCCCCTGTCTAGGGGCTCACTGACCGTGTTGCCATTCTCCCCGGTCTCCGGCAGTTCCATCAGCAGGTCTTTTCCTGCTGGATCCTGATAGATCCCATACACGGCACCTGCCAGCGCAAGGCCCGTATCCCGGTCTTTTTTCAGCAGGCTGATTTTGATTTTGGCCTGACTCAGCCAGTTCACCGTCAGGCGGACCGGTTCTGCAGGCTGGGGGGCAAACACACCGGTGTCGGCTTTTCCTTCCCGGGAAGCCAGAAACCGCATCTCCCAGTGATCTTTAAGGGAATCGGACAGTTCGCCGGAGTCATAGGATCCGGTGACCTGCTTGTCGGCGGAAAGATAGAAGGAATCGCCTCCGTAGATTTTGATGGTTCCGTCGGTAATTGAGGAATCTTTTGTTATGTTATGGCAGGTCACCTCTCCTGGGATACTGAGTTCGATATCGTTCCTGCCATCCCCAACCAGTTTGATCTCCGGTGTTTTCTGGAGTCCGCCGTCTTGGACAGCATCTACGGATATGTTTTGATTCTCACTGCTGCTCTGATTGCTGACGGAGAAGGACAGGGTGTTACCAGGCAGGGCTTCCTGCCCCAACAGGAACTCAACATATGCCGCTACTTCCGTATTTTGCAGTTCCTCCGGCAGATATCCTGCCGCTTCGCCCTGTCCTTCGTATGCACAGATGGCCGCGATCTGGGTATACACATATTTTTCTTCCTTGCTCTTTTCGGAAAGGGCTTCCCCGGTCAGGTCCCCTTCGCCACCGTATCCATAGTACAAAACCTTCTGCAGGTTTTCATTGGATTCCAACATGGAGGATACAGCGTCTACGGTAAAAGGCTTCGAATCCTGCGCTTCCAGACAGTATGCTGTCTCACCGTTGATCTGGAACAAACTGGTTTTAGGATCTCCGAGAGAAATTGGGGATTGGATCTCTTCCCCTTTCTCCACATGGACAATGGAATCTGCAGCCCCGGAAGCATTTCCGGCTGCGGAAACAATCAGGATCTTGCCCTCTGCAATGTCTTTGAGCAGCCTGGACAGGGATTCTTCCGTATCTCCCTTCCCGCCGCTGATGGTGATCTTCCCATTTCCTGTATCCTGCGGTTTATTTTCCGGCTGATCCTCCGGCTTAGAATCCTTGTCTGGATCTGCTTTTTCATCCGGGTCTTTCTTGGAGCCAGAATCGGGATCCGTCTGGTCCTCTTTCTTAGAGCTGGAATCTGCATCCGATCCGTCCTCTTTTTTCGAGCCGGGATCTGCTTCTGATTCATCCTCTTTTTTTGAGCTGGAATCGGGATCCTTCTCATCGTCTTTCTTCGAATCGGAATCTGCTTCTGATTCGTCTTCTTTTTTCGAACCGGAATCCAAATTTAACTCGTCATCCTCCTTAGAGCCGGAATCCGGACTTAACTCGTCATCTTCCTTAGAGCCGGAATCCGGATCTGATTCCGCATCCTTTTTTGTTTCTATCCCATCTTTGGAGTCTGCCCCATCCTCCGGATCGGTATCCGTTTTCTGTTTTTCCCCGCCGTTGTCTGACACATGTGCGCTCCCTTCCGTATCGGTCAGAATGATCTTCCGGGTGACTACGTAGCACTCTCCCTGATCCTTCGGGGTCACCAGATAACTGGCGGTATAGCTTCCTGCCCTGTAGGACTGGTATTCGCTTCCGTCATCCCCGATCGCCTGATAGAAAGACACCTCATCCTTCTCCGGGTCAAATACAATCCCTTCCAGGCAGGTTCCTATGGAAAAGGTCTGGTCTTTCACCTTTTTGACCAGGTCCTTTGCCGTGACACGGTGCTGTGCCTGGGTGGGCTCCTGCTGATTCTCCTGCTTTGCATTCTCCTGTGTTACATGTTCCTGCTGGCTGGAATTGTCCCCTGCCGCATGGACAGCGGGCAGGTTCCCTGCCGGAACCAACCCCATGACCAGTGCCAGCCCGATGGCCGCCAGCCTTGTTTTCATTTTATCAAATGTCATTGCATTCTCCTTTTTTCTCTTTGAAATAATTCCAACCATACTGTTTCAAATGGTTCCCCCGCTCTTATCGTTCCCGATCCCTACGGTGCTTCGTGTGCTCTCCGGCTTCCTTTTTTGTCCAGCTCACTGCATCCCGGACTATCTTTGTCGGGATCCCGTTCTCCCTGCAGCCCTCCAGGATTCCCCTCAGATACAGCCTGGACGGGCTGGCCAGCTTTTCTTTATAGGGCGCGTTCATGACATAAGCCATCACGTCCATCTGCATGCCTGCTTTGTTCTGCACACGGACCTCTTGCTTCCCATACAGGCGCGGATACCCTTCGTATCCATCCAGGGCCTGCTCGCATTCCGGCGTGATCTCCCATAACACGCCTTCCACCTGGCAGCCTTCCTCCGGGAAAATGGTCGCCACCCCACTCCCCGGCTGCATCCCGCAGAATGCGAGCCGGTAGTCCTCCAGGCGGACCGTTTCCACCACCCTGGCAGCCGGACACCGGAATTCCATCTGATCCAGGTTCATGTTGCTTCCATAGGCAAAATAATATGCATTCTCCTTCGTTCCACTCACCTCCCTTCTGGCAGATCTGGTTTTCTGCTCTGGCTGTGATTCAGATCACTGCCGCTCTGATCTGGACTCCAACGGAGTTCCGATCTTCCTATCGTTCCTCTCCTATACGGTTTCTTTTCAGACAACTGTACGTGCTTTTGTCGTACCTCCATGCTTTATCTCCTTCCAAGTTTTCCAGCAGGTGCTCCCGGACATTTTTGTATTCCGGCCCGATCAGCCCCAGCCGAAGCAGGAAGGTACGGAACGTGAAACAGGGATTCTCTGTGATCTCCGTTTTCTTCATATGGGTACACTTCTGGTTGATCGCCTGGGCGGAAATGGCAAGTGCCAGCGTGATATTCGCCCGCACCTTTCCTGCGTGGAGGGTACTCTCAAAGCACCGCCATTCCAGAGTCCCTTTGGAGAAAACAGCATGCAGGTTGAGGGCATAATATCGCGTACAGTTATAATGTTCATGGCTTCCATCCCCTCCCTCGTACCATGTCCGCTTCAGCTTTTCCATGGAAATGTTGCTGTTCGGCATCCTGCGGATCTTCTCCAGCACCATCGGCCGGACTTTCTGGCAGTATTGTTCTTCTCTTCTGGTTTGCACTTTCAGAGCCTGGAACAGGATATCTTCCTTGGAATACATGATCGTCAATGAATTTTTGAGGCTCCTTGCTGTGTGGTTGGACGCGTCCACATGGACATGCATGCCACAAGACGGGTTCACCCTGGCTCCGTTCCTCCGCAGACACCGTACCACTTCCTGCAGCTTTCCCATTTCCTCATAGGCCAGTTTGGGGCTGACCATTTCCGTGCAGTATTCCGATTCTGCCGGAACCATTCTTCCGCCTGCACGCCGCTGTGCAGAAATGCTGGAATCATAGACAAATTTCCACTCCTTCCCCTCCCGGTCCAGCAGACGCCAGGAATCGTAGGAGTGCCTATAATAGACGGAGGTGCCGAACAGTTCCGCCACTACCTGGGCCGCATGCTCCCGGGTGAGTCCCGTCATCTCGATCTCCGTTCCGAAGTATTGCTCTTTCAGATCCATCCGCATCCCCCTTTCCTTCCTGTGCTGACTGCATACAGAAAAACTACCGCTGGCCGCCTGGATATGATGGTATACTTAAGGCTGGCCGTCGGCGGCTTTTTTGCATACGATGGTATGGAACAGGATCTCCCCACAAAAAAACGGCATGCTGTTTCGTCCCATGCCGTTTCCGTGTGGACCGGGACACTTGGATCCCGTCCCTGGTCATACTCTTTTTTTGTATCCGGAATCCCCGGCTCCTGCTATGCAATGTCCGCTTCATCGGGTTCCGGTTCGAAGGACTCTTCGGTGTCTGGTTTCTGCTCTTCCGGTTCCTCCGGTGCTTCTGTATTTTCCGAGGTTTCTGTTTCTACATCCTCGGATGCTCCCTGCGGCGCTTCTCCTGCTTCTGCTGATTCACAATCGCATACTTCTTCGGTTTGTGCTTCCTCTGATCTTTCTCCAGTTTCTGCTTCCGCCAGTTCAGATTCTCCTTCGGTTTGTGCTTCCTCTGATCCTTCTCCGACTTCTGCTGATTCGCAATCGCATACTTCTTCGGTTTCTACTTCCTCTGATCCTTCTCCGGTTTCTGCTTCCGCCAGTTCAGATACTTCTTCGGTTTCTGTCTCCGTGTTTTCCGGTTCTTCCCCTTGAGACGGTGTCCCGGACACGGTTTCTCCGAATTTCGCTTCAATCTCTTCGATTGCCCGTTCGAGCAGTTCGATCAGGAAATCCTTCTGCTTGCATCCTTTCTTTGCTACCGCCGCCTTAAACCTTTCGAAGAGTTCATTTGATACCTGTACTGCCACTGTCCTCGTTACCATGCTCACTTGTCCTCCTTTTTCTGTGAAATGCTCTTCAATCACCTGCTGGATGAATTGCTGTGTACTGATCTCCCGCTGTTCAATCTCCTGCCGCACTTTCGTGTGCAGTTCCATCGGGATCTTCCCGCAGATGTTCTTCATCTCTGCCATGCCGGCTTCCTCCTTTTCTTTTGTTACATACAGGATACTGGAAAACCAGATGGATATCCATTCACAATACCCAACAAAGATGGGGATCCAAAATGCAGCATACCTGACAATGGCGTATTATTTCATCCTCCCTCAAAACGGCACCACCTCCTTTCCCTGTTTTTTGCCATTCCTGTGGACGCACAACGGTCCCGAACAGTCCCCGCATCAGATGCCGTGGCCCCAGCTGTACCTCACCCTTCCATCCGGGACAAAAAATCCAACATCCGGCCAGGGATCTCTGGCTCCGGGATCTCTACCCCCGGGACTTCCGGCTCCGGAACTGCGGGTCTCTGTTGGAACCGCAGTTCCCCCAGCTCTTCCCGGACAGCCTGCCGGACACATCCTTCCAGATGCCGCGCCAGGTCCTCCTGCAGGATCGCCCTCACCAGGAACCGGTTCTTCTGCCCTTCCGGAACACGTTTCAGGATCTCCCATGCCCTCCGGTGTTCCGGATTCTCCGGATTGGGCCGGAAAGAGAACACCGGCCGGCTCATGGTTTGAGCATCTCCCCGGCAATCCGTTCATACCCGGCTGCATTGGCATGGACATCGGTTAAAAACACACCCCGGCACAGCCCGTCCTGGGGCTTGATATTGCGCTCCATGATGGAAGCGCCGCCTCCCAGGAACACCACCGGGATGGCCTTGAAGTCAAAGCCCGCCTCCAGGATGGAGGACAAAATGCGCTCGGTGTAGAGCCTCCCATGCTGGCAGATCATCTCTTTTGCGGTCTCATCCATGCTGCAGGTGCTCCCATTTAAGACACGCTCGATCTGGCTGTCCGTTACAGACAGCCCCATCCTCCGGCGGATCTGCTCCCTCACCTCATCCATGCACCGGATCACCCCCAGCTCCAGGCTCCGGCAGGTGGCCGCATTGGGGACAGCATTGTCCAGCCGCATCAGGTCTACCGTCCAGCCCCCGATATCGGCCAGCAGGACGGATGGCTCCCCGTCCACAAACTCCGGGTGCAGCGCAATGGCCGAATAGCCCTGGGGGAACAGCTTCACGTCCCGGATCCATAACCGGTATTTCTCATCGTCATACTGAAAGCACAGCGGCTGGTGATCCCGCAGCAGATAATGGTAAAACGCCTGCTTCTCCCTGCCGAAGCCGGACAGGGGGAGGCCTGCCGCAAGGACGACCTCCAGCTGCTTCTCCGCTTTGCGGTGCCGGATCTCCTGTGCCAGCGCCGCCATGGTCAGGAGATAGTAATTGTCATTGGCAGTCTTGTCCTTCATTAATGCCTGCCGTCCCGTACCGCAGACATAATATTTCCCGCCATACTGCAGGACATTCTGCGTGGTGTACGGCTCATAATCATAAACCGCAAGCCCGCTGGGGAACACTACATGGGGCCCCTTGATGGCATAAAAGCCATGGTCGATTCCGATTACCATGGATATCACTTCCTTCCTAGTATATATTTGTAATCCGCAACGGTTCCGAACAGCGGGTGTGTCTGTGGCCTGCCGTTCCCAACCGTTACCATGATCTAATCTCTGTGGATAAGGACAGAAATTTTGACCTGCATTTGAAGAATACTCTTGAAAATGTATGGTTCTCAGACAGGTTTTCGGAAATGCCCTGCCTAAGAGACGGGAAGAGGCTGGAAAAGACTGCGGTCAGGAACATGTTTTCTTCCCAGCAGGCAGGGATCCCTTCCCCCTGGAAGCCGACCGCTCTGCGGGCGGCCCATAGACGAGGGTGTTTCCCTGAACCCTTGCGTAATGGATCACCCGGATCTTCTCCTGCCGCTCCTTTTCCCGCAGCTCCCGGTATGCTGCCCCTGTCAAGAACAGGCGGCAGTGGTCTCCCGCCTTTCCATAGGGTTCCCGGCTGCTCAAGACCCGGAATTCCAGCATATGCTCCATATCCGCGGCATACCGTTTTCCACACAGGATCCGGTCCCCCTTGACATAGTCCGCGCCTGCGCTCTCCCTGGCGATGGCCAGCAGCTCAAACACGCTCATCTCCAAACCGCCCACCTCCTTTGGACACTTGATAAAATTTGTATGAATCACTCAAAATAAAATCGATTCAGGAGGAAAAATCATGCCGAAACCAAGAACAGCGACTGGTGAGAAAAACCTCATCAGCCGCCAATTGATCAAGCTTAGAAAACAGCATCACGATTCCCAAAGACAGTTATCCTATCTGCTCCAGCTTAAAGGCTATGACATGGATAAAAATGTGATCACAAGGATTGAAACAAACCAGCGCTATGTCACAGATCTGGAACTTCAGGCTTTTTCCCGGATCTTCCATGTTTCCTATGACTACCTTATCGAGGGCCGGGAGACCGGGAAGGATCCATGAATCCGGAACTTGCCGCCCCGGATCCGCCGCTAAAATATATCCGGGGCATCTTGCCTTGGATCGTTCTTCTTTCATTTCTGCCTCCTGTTCTCTACCCATACCACATCGGATCGTTCCACGGATTCTCTGCGTATCCCGCATATGAGCCGTTGCCTTTTCCGCCCGGCATTGTTTCCGCATACAGTAACCATATGGATACAGCCCTGCATCAGCCGGGTGCCCATCAAATGGCCGCACTGCTGATACAGGGCTGCAGATCAAGTAAAATTTACCATCCTGCCTGACTTACAGATCTTCTTATAGTCTGCATTCTGCAGGAGCACCTTGGACTGGTGTCTTACTTTCCGGTTCAGTATTTTTTTCTTTCTGGAAATCCCGGCCCGGAGTTCTCCCCTGATACTGTATGGTCCGTTTCCCCTGGTCCAGGAGTTTCTTTTTTCATGCGCGGTTCCCGGCATCCGTTTCTGTAATGCCATTTAATTTCCCCTTTCTTCATGAATCCTGCTGTTCTTTGATTTCCTTTGATGATCTTAAAATATCCTCTACCGCGTATTGGTAAAAAAGTTTATAAAATGTAAGCCAGCGTCCATGGATGGCATCCGCGTACCGGGCAATGGCAGTCCGCATTTCCTCTGTTTTCTCCAGGCTGCTGACTGCTTTGTGCGTCTCCGACTCCAGCTCCACTCTCGCCCGGTACTCTGTGTTGGTGGAGCGGAGCCGTTGGTCCGCTTCCTCGATCTGGTTTTCAGCCAGAAGGTCCAAAAGCTGGCCTGTCCGGTTTTCGCTGTCCTCCCCTGCCCCATGGATGCCAAACTCCTGCAGCCCTGGGATATGCATGGCCTGCCCTAAATAATAATGGTATTCCCGGATCAAAAGCTCCGCTTTTTCCCGCAGGTTCAGGTAATCTTTGACCGCCTGATGTTCCTCTGCCGTCAGCTCCACAGCCCCTTCCCCATCCAGGAAAGATACAATCGCGGGATAGATCTCGGCCAGACGGCCCTGCTCCTTTAGGATCTCTTCAAACCGGGAATGGTTTTCCTTCAGATACGTCACTACCTTCCGGTCCACCCACAGGGACAACGCCTCCTTCCACTGTTCCTCTCTGCCGCATTCCATCATGTCATTTTCCTCCTTTCTTAAGAATCCTCTCTGCTTCAAGTACCACACGATACCAGCTGCAAAAGCAGAAATCCATTCACAGAACCTACCAAACCGGATACCCCGAAACTGTGCAGATCCAACAAAGCACAGCGTGATCCCTGTGTATCTGTCCCCATCCCATTCCAAAACAAAAAGCAGATCCAGTTTCACTGACCATCCTCAAGGGATATCCCCTCATAGCCATCCGGCCCTTTCACAAGGGATCCGGTCTCACTGCATCTGCTGTCTCTGCTTTTCCGTATTCATTTTTATATCATTCATCTGCCCTCAATATCGGATAAAATAATCCTGAAACGGAATGCTGCACTCATCCTGGGCTGAAACAAAGTGCAGGTCTTTCACTACCTCTCTCCGGATCCTTGCATCCTCCGGCGCTTTCATGATCACGGAGCGGACCTGGAAATCTTCATACACATGGGCCAGGACTGTTTCCAGTAATTCCTGGATGTCTGCCCTGGTCTCATGTTCCGGAAGGAGGTCAAGCCGCAGGATTCCCATGCAGGCTCCGTCCGCCGAATATTTGTAAGAGGGACAGATCTCCGCCATCCCTGCAATCTTCCCTGTGCTTTGATGGACGACCGTAAAACGGACAAAATCCTTTTCACGATATCGGCTCTCCCAGAATTCCATGCATTTCACAAATTTCCTGAAATCGGTATAATAAAAGTCATCGCCGCAGCAGTCTCCATTAAAATACTTTGCGGCCTCCGGATTGCTGTAGCACTGGAACAGCCCGTCTGCATCCTCCATCCTCATGTTTCTCAGCAGGAAATGCTCCGATTCGTAAACAGGACATTCTTCAAATACACTTGTTTTGCTCATATTCCTCTTCCCCTATCTGTCATGCTGTACTATATCATAACAGAACTTATGTTTGCTTTCAAGAGTTATTTTCTGCTTTAGATACACAATGACCCGGATTCCCTCTCTCTTTTTTTCTTCTTATCCCTGTTTTTCTGTTGTTTGGTTCGGAATTTCCGTACCTTCTCTGCACCCTGACCGACCAGTTCCCTGATCTCCGGCAGCGAAGTATTCCACATGGAATGCTCATGCAGACCCCCAAGCTCATGTCTTTTTGCGTATATAGCGCCCAGCCTTGGATACACGGTCAACGCATCCGGTATTTCCAGAGGGTATTCTATCAACGGGTGGCAGGGGATCTCCTGGGACACTTCTTCCAGCATCTCTTTCCTCATTTCCGATGTACAATCCGGAAAAATGTCTCGCCCGGTCAATTCCTGGTAAGCCTCATATCCAACATAGTTTAAAAACACAAACTCACAATCGTCATACCGTCTTACATCTGCGAACGAATCCGGATCCTTTAATGCAGCCAGATAGACCTCTTTCCCCTGGGCGATCAGCCAGTTCCTGAAATAGAGAAACCGCTCATCACTGCAGCCGTTGTCCTTTAGAAGTTCTGCAGCGGTCCAAAGGCCGTATTTGTTCGCCGCCTCCTGATACCCGCATAAGATTGCATAGAATTTCAATATCTGTTCCGGCTGCATTCCCCGCAGCTGTCCCTCCAGCCAGTGCGCCATCCATGCCATATCCCTTACACACTGTTCTTTTGCCTCTTCTATGATCTTCCAGAAAATATCCTTGTTCATATTCATCCGCTCTCTTTCCGTA
>Ga0073906_1002196_pt1 | contig 26585 bp, 26 predicted proteins | sample Inofromicrocosms_FD_65485 | JGI IMG/M metagenome (GOLD analysis project Ga0073906, IMG submission 65485) | Mouse cecum microbial communities from Vienna, Austria - Inoculum for glucosamine and mucus D2O microcosms | ecosystem: Host-associated > Mammals > Digestive system > Large intestine >...
ATTTGAAGTAATATCTTCAAAAAATTGCCTAATCCTTTTTTTCCCATAATTTCCATATTAATTCACCTCTTTTAATCTAAAATGATATGTAATTTTCTTCCAATTTTCATTATAAAATTCAAGTCCATCTTCTTCTCTATTAGGTTGAGCTCCATTATGTATTAAATATGGAATTCCTTTTTCATTTCTCTTATCTGAAATAATTCCAACATGATCATTTGAGAAAACAACAATATCTCCTGGTTGCCATTCTTCTATATTACTTAAATCTGTTGTAAGTAATATATGATTCCTTTCAAAATATACTATTAAATTTGGAACTCTTCTAAAATCAATATTAGGATCTGGCTTTCCTTCAACTCTTGGATATAAAGACACATTATTTTTTATATCTTCATCTACCATATCTTTTAATAAATAACCTGCATTTTTTAAAGCTCTCCAAATAACATCTGTACATACTCCTTCTTCATCTGGTGGATATCCGCCTGCATAATATGCACTTCGATATGTTGGTTTATTTTCTGCATCCATTTTAGCACCTTCTAAAATATCTGTATAATCATCAATTCCATCATTATCATAATCTGTATTTGATTTTATTGTTTCAATTCCAAAATCTTCAGCATAATAAACTTTAGGCTTAGGTATAAAATCCTGCATAATTGAATGAGATACAGTTTTATATTTTAAAGCTAATATAGATATTATAATTGTAATTAAAACAAATATTATTATAAATATTAAAAAAATTTTTCTTCCCATATTATTCTAATCCCTTAAACAACACATCATTTATTAAAAATATTCTTTATAAAATAAATAATTTTTATAATTATATTTTCTTTTTTTACTTCTAATGGCAAATTGTTTTCTATACATTCTTTATCTTCTTCATTTATTTTATTTTTAAAGATGTTATTGGAATTATATCTTTCTTGCTTTTCTTTTTCTATTTCACTTAATGTGTAAGAAATATAATTAATATAGTCTTTTTTTTCTTCGGTATTACATACATAATCTCTATATATTAAAGCAATCAAGACTTTAGTTTTAAATTTTATTTGTTGTTTTTCTAATGGTTCATTAAAATCATAATTAAATTTATAAGTTGTAGATGCATTTTTCTGTATAAATTTTATAAATTCAGTTGGAATTTTATCTAATATATCTTTTGATGTATATTTTAAAATTTCATTTAGTTCTACTAATGCTTCTGAAATATCTTCTCTCATCATATCTATATTTCTTCTCTTTCTTCCTTTTTTTCTTGGTTAAAATCCTTAATTTTAACTATTTCTTGCACTATTTGTCCAGATTGTAATTCTTCTACAATATCTTTATTAAATGCAATATTTTTCAAATTACTTTTTTCTATATAAGATACACCAATTGCATTACCATTTTTATCAAATCTTATATTTTCATTAAAATTATATCCATCATAATATTTTGAAAATTGCATTGCATATTTTTCGGCTCTTTCTAAAAATTGAAATAGTATTTCTCCTTCTTGTAGTTCAAAATCTAGTACAACATCCCCCATTATATCGGTTTCTTTATAGTGTTGTTTTCCTTGCAACTCCTCTTCGATTTTCTCAATACATTTTTCATCAGTTCCAAATATTTTAAATCCAGAATCAGACAATTCAAGTTGATAGCTTGTAATTCCCATTTTATTCAAATTACAATCTATTTTTCTTTGAGTTTCACTTATTAATTCACTAAATATTCTAACTTCATCTTCAGTAGCATTTTTATAAGAATCATTTTCGTAATCATATTCAAAATCTTCCAACTTTTTTGACAATACTAATTTTCTTTTTCTTTCATTTTCTTCTCTTTCATTTTCTATTCTTTTTCTTTCTTGTATTTCTTTTCTTAATAACTCTATTTTTTCATCTGGCACAAATTCTTCTATATTTTCTTTATCATATCTACTATTATAATGATCAATTTTTTTTACCAATTTTAATACTTGCAAACTACTCGTTTCATTGGTTATACTTTTTAACATTCCTTTTATCTTATTTTTTTCATTTTCCATTACCTTTTCTCTATCTATCATTACTATTGGAATTTCAAATTCACTTGCTATTCTTTTAGAATTTACCCATATAGGATCATTTTCTATATCTTCCATACCTAATTGACTTTTTTCTTTTATATATACTATATAATCTGGTTGCATTTTAGTTATATTTCCATTCTCATCATGATTTAATGTATTTATTACTATTTCATTATATTCATTATTCGTATTTGTTTCTAGCGTTTCTGGAAACATATATTTTCCATTGTCTACCATATTTATAGTATCTCCTGTATAGAAAACAGTATGTGCATCATGTGTATACATGGCACCAAAAGAATATCCATTGCAACTTTGTGAAAATCCAAGTATAACTTGTTGATCATTTATTTTTTTTAAAAGATTTTCATCTGTCATATATGATGTACAAGTATAATATCTTAAAACTCTGTTATCCCCAGCTCCTTTTCTCGTTAAACTATTCCAAATATCTTGTGAATTTTCACTTGTAGTTGCTATTGTTTTAACAATCATTTGGAAGTCAACATTTGCATCAAAAACTTCAATTTTTTTACCTTTATATTCTACAGTATCTATTCTATCTTCGTTTTTTGTTATATATAAATTATCTTTATATTTCTGTTCAAATATTTCTTTGCTTTTTTCCATCAAGTATGTACTTATTGATAAATCACTTTTTTCTAAATTATCTAATTCTGCAATTTTTTGTAGTTCTTCTAAATTATCAGTTTGAAATATATTTTTTATTGCTTTTATTTGTTCAATTATACGTCTTTGCTGTTCATTCTTACCTATTATTTCTTCTATATCTGTACCAAATTTCGATAATATATCTTCAGCTTCTTTTAATTCCATATTATAATATTTTTCTAATAAAACCATCTTCACTCTATCTATTTTGGAGAATAATTTAATGTTTACTAAATATTTACTATAAAACATACTTTGTTCATCATCTAAATCTGGATTATTTAAAACTGCATTACATATCATTTCTTTTATTTCTTCATAATGTTCTAATTCTTCTTTACTTGTTATGTTAAATATATTATTTGACTCTTTTTTTAAAAGTTGTTCTGCTACTTTATCATCTACATTAGCAAGAACATAATTACGTGTATACATTTGTGGTTGACACTTTTTTGAGAATAGAAATGTTAAAGACTCAATATTTTCTATTCCAAGATTTTCTCCTTCTTGTTCATTAACTCTTAAGTCTTCAATTAACTCATTATAATATCCATCTGTTAGATTTTTTAATATATTTTCTTCTAACCTATTCCAACTATTAGTTTTTTTACTTACTAATTGTGTCATTCTGTTATAAAGACTTAATTTATATGGATCTAGTTTCAAAATATCTTCTTGTGTTGTTTGCATTTTTGCAATTAATTGTATTTTATATTCTGGTATATTGCTATACTTTTCATCTAACAGTCTAAAATCTAGAGTTTCTAAAACTGTATCATCTCTATTATATAACCTACTAAGTTTTAATAATTTTCCTTGCAATTTATCACTTTGGTTAAAAATTCCCACTAATTCTTCTTTACTATAAAATTTATCAAAAAATTTTTTTAAATTATTGGGTTCAATTTTCTCAAATACTGTTTGTAATAATTCTACATCTGCTTTTATCACTTATCTATATTCATCTATTTGAGTAAGTCTTTCAAGTATATCAAAGCTTGGTATTTTTTGTTCTTTTAAAATATTTATATAATTAATTAAAAAACTTTTATCTCTTATTAACTCTTGACTCAATATAGTTTCATCATTTGGATAATCTTTCATTTTTTCATTTTTTCCTTTTTTTATTTATTCTATATCATTTCTTTATTAAGTTCAATACTATGTTAATATAAACATATCCAAAAGCTTATATACAATAATAATCTCCCAGCATAGCTGAGATTTTTAACTAGAGTAAAAAAATAAAACACTAGTATTTCTACTAGTGTTTGGTGCGCCCTCAAGGATTCGAACCTTGGACCCACCGGTTATGAGCCGGTTGCTCTGACCAACTGAGCTAAGGGCGCAAACGTTTATTGCTTAACGCAAGATTAATTATAAACGAAGCTAGCTTATATGTCAAGCAAATTTTTAAATTTTTTTAAATAATTTTGGGTACAAAAAATAAAGATATATTTTATAAAGTTATTTTCTATATTCTTCTTAAAACTGCTATAATAATTTTCTTTGGTCCTGGCTTAGTAAACTTATAATCTCCTAAATAATTCATCAAAAATTTCTCATCACAATCATAACACATTTTATCTGTAGCATTAGTTATATTACATTTTATATTATTTACAGATGTTTTATTTATTTTTGCAACTATTGGATATATATTTTTTTCAAGATTGTAATCATAATATTCTTTTAAATTATTAATAATACATATTGTATCTACTAAATATTTTGTCCCTTTATATGAAAAGTTGTATTTCAATCTTTTTAATTCTTTTACTATTTTATTTCTAATATCATTTTTTGGCTCATTATGTGTTTTTTCTATTTCTGTTAACATTCCTTTTCCCCCTAAAAAAATTTTCCTATATTTATTAGATACTATTTATTAGTAAAAAGGATTCAAAATTTTTATCTTTTTTTATCTTTTTGTCATATATTGCAATTTTTGTGATAAAATTGTAGCAACTTTTTCAATGGGGGGAACCTTGTAAAAGTTTATATACACAGTTACCAGTAGAGCTTCTTTAAAATTTATTAAAGAAGCTCTACTCTATTTTTTTAAATTTAATTTTATTTCTCTATCCTTATTAGTTTTTATATATAATTCGAATTCTTCCAAGTTTTCTTGAAATCTACTAATATCATATTCTACATATATTTTACCTTGATTACCTATTGATATATTTCTATACCTATATTCTTTTCCACTTTTATCCTTTAATATAACACCTTTTTTTCCACTTACAATACTCGAATCAATATTTTGATTCAATGTTATATCAATAGTAAAAGTTAATTCTGACAATTTTGCTGATATATTTTCTACCAATTCATTTTCTGTAACAGTATAAATTTCAGTAAATCTATTTAACATTTTTTCATCTAAATCGACTTCAAATTCCCACTTTCCTTGTATAGTTTTATATACATCATTATCTTTAACAATAATACTTCTTATCTCAAAATATATTTTATTAAAACTATTATATTTATCATCTAAACTATATAATATAGATTCATTAAATATACTTTCTCCTACTTTTCTAGCATCTTTGTATCTCCTAGAAGAACTTATATGCATATAATCACATGTTTCATCACTATTTAAATTATTGATTTTCAAAATACATTCATTCAATATTACATTTGAATACCCTTTATCACACTTATACTCAAATGCAATATCTGCTGTTTTATCATCTAAAACTAAATTATTAACTTTTACACCAATATTATTATCATAAACATAATCCATATCTACACTTTGAATATATCCATTTTCAACAGCAATTTCTATCGCATCAGTGGTATTAATAAATAAATTATCTCTAGAATTTATAAATCCATCAGCTAGTGCCACACTACTACTTATAATTGCAATAGAAGTAATATATATCGATACCTTTTTTAAATTGTTAATAATATATTTCTTACGATTTTTAAAAGCATTATATACAACTTTTTTTGTAGATTCAGGAATATCATTATTTTTACTAAAATAATCAAACATTAAATTATCAATTTCATCAAATTCATTATTCTGACTCATAATTTTATGCCTCCTTTACAATCATTCTTTATTTTGGCTTTTGCTCTAAATAATCTTGTTTTTATCGTATTTACATTTTCTCCTAGAATATCTGCAATTTCACTAGTTGTATATTTATTGTTATAATAAAGTACAACAATGATTTTTTCATCATAACTTAGAGTAGATAATAATGATTCAAAATCTAATTTGGAGTCTACTTTCGAAGTTGTATTTTCAAAAAATTTATACTCTTTATTTTTGGCTATTTTCTTAGCTATATCTAATTGTTTACTATTATCATTATAAATAATATTACATTCGTTAATTAGAATTTTTATTATCCATGTTTTAAAATATTCTTTATGTTCTAGTTTCTTTAAATTTTTATAAGATTTTAGTATAGTTTCATTAATTGCGTCATTTATATCTTCTACGTTATCTAATCTAGCTCCGTGCTATTTTGAAAAGATCTGATATAATTTCATTAATTAGTAAAACATATGCATCTTTATTTCCCTTTAGTGCTGCATCTATTAATTCGTTCAATTCTTTTCTCTCCTATTTAAAATTTAACTTTTACTATAATACCACAGATTCTACGAAAGGTAAAAAAAAGATAAAAATAAAGCATTATTTTTATCTTTTTTCTTATCTATTTAATTATGCTACTTTTATACCTGCATTTATCATTTCTTGGATAAATGATTTCAACATTTAATAAAAACCTTTATTTTTAAGCATTTTTATGTTATTATAACATTTAGTATTATATTTAAAAAACAATATATAATAAATAAAAAAGGATTTTAATATGGATTTAAAAAGTTTAGAAAAATTAGAATTTAATAAAATATGTGAAACATTAATGGAGTTTTGTATAACTTATATAGCAAAAGACTATGCAAAAGAATTAAAACCATTTTCTCAAAAGCAAGATATAATCAAAGCTCAAAAGCAAACCTCTGAAGCTTCTACTCTACTTTATAGAAAGGGATCTATTCCAATTTCAGAAATTGAAAATATCACTACTCACATAAAAAAATTAGAAAGCAGTTTATTTTTATCAACAAAACAATTATTAGATTTAGCATTAATTTTAAAAATATCTAATAATTTAAAAGATTACTTTTTTAGTACAGAAATTGATATGACAGAATTTACAAATTTAGAAGGATTATTTAATAATCTATATATCAATCCTTCTATTGAAAAATCAATTTTTTCAGCAATTATTGATGAAAATACTATTTCAGATGATGCATCTTCTAATTTAAAAATAATTAGAAAAAATATCAGGAATAAAGAACAAGAAATTAGAAATAAATTAAATTCTCTTATTCGTTCAAAATATGTACAAGAATCTGTTATTACTATGCGTTCTGGACGTTTTGTTATTCCAGTTAAAAATGAATATCGTCAAGAGATAAAAGGATTTATACATGATATTTCTTCTAGTGGTTCTACTGTTTTTATTGAACCAATTGCAATTTTCGATTTAAATAATGATTTAAACAATTTAAAAAATGATGAAAATTTAGAAATTGAAAAAATTTTGCAAAAACTTTCAGCTCTATTTTTTCCAATTATTGATAATATTAAAAACAATATAAATTTAATTGGGTTAATAGATTTCATTTTTGCTAAGGCAAAATATTCAAATTCACTAGATGCCACAGAACCTATAATAAATGATGAAAAAATTATAGATTTAAAACAAGCTTGGCATCCTTTATTAAATAAAAGTCAAGCTATTAAGAATGATATTCCTCTTGGAAAAGATTATACTAGCTTAATTATAACTGGTCCAAATACTGGTGGTAAAACAGTTACATTAAAAACAGCTGGTCTTTTAGTTGTTATGGCAATGAGTGGACTTCATATCACAGCAAAAGAAAATAGTAGTATTTTTATAGCTGATAATGTTTTTGCTGATATTGGTGATGAACAAAGCATTAGTGATTCTCTAAGTACTTTTTCATCTCATATGACAAAAATTGCTCAAATTTTAAATAATGCAACAGAAAATAGTTTTATTTTACTCGATGAACTTGGCTCTGGTACAGATCCTGTTGAAGGTTCAAGTTTGGCTATAAGTATTTTAGAAAAATTGCATAATCTAAATGCAATTACTCTTTCAACAACACATTATCCTGAATTAAAACATTTCGCTTTAGTTACTAACGGTTTTGAAAATGCTAGTGTTGAATTTAATTTAGAAACATTATCCCCTACTTATAAACTATTACTTGGAGTTCCTGGAACAAGTAATGCTTTTTCAATTAGTAGAAAACTAGGTATTTCAGAAGAAATTATAAACAGAGCTAAAGAATTTATAAATCAAGAAAAAATAAGTATTGAAGAATTGCTTACAAGCATTTATGAAGATAAACGTATTATAGAAGCTGAAAAACAAAAATCAGTTGAGAATTCTCAAAAAATTGAAGAATTAAAATCTTCTCTTGAATTTGATTTTTCTAAATTACAACAAGAGCAAAAGGATATTATAAGTAAAGCAAAATATGAAGCTAGAGATATTTTACTTTCAGCAAAAGATGATGCAAATGAAATTATAAAAGAACTTCAACATTCACAAAATTCAAAAGAATCAAATAAATTAAGAAATAAATTAAATGAAAAAATAGATAATTTAAATGTTGTAAATTCTACAAATGAGCAAAACTTTAAAACTTTAAATATTGATGATTTAGAAATTGGTATGAAAGTTTTTGTTAATAAAATAAATCAAGATGGAAATATTTTATCTATTTCCAAAGATAAAAAAATACAAGTTGCTCTTCCTCTTGGAAAAATGTTTTTCGATATTAAAGATTTACAAATTTCTAATTCTATACAAAAAGAAAGTATTGCAAAAAAAGATTATTCTTCAAGAAAAGAATTTAAAGCAAAATCAATTTCATCTGAAATTAATGTAATTGGACAAAATGTTGACGAAGCTTGCTTTTCTATTGATAAATATTTAGATAATTGTGTTTTAAGTGGACTTCCTTCAATTAGAATTGTTCATGGTAAAGGTACTGGTGCTCTCCGTACTGGAATTCATAAATTCTTAAAATCACATCCACATGTAAAGTCTTTTAGAGTTGGTACTTTTGGAGAAGGCGAAATGGGTGTTACAATAGTTGAATTAAAATAATAAAAGTGGAGATTAATTCTCCACTTTTTATACACTTCCATTTGCTAATTCTTTTAATTTTTGGTTAAATTCAGGAAACTCTTTACTTAGTCTTACTGGTTTTCTATTATTATCTAAAAAGCAATGTTCTGAAACTCCTTTTAATACTAGTTTTCCTGTTTTTACATTTTCCATTCTATATTCTATTATTAATCTTACGCCTTTAAACTCTTTAATCCACACATCTATTGCTATTTCATCATTAAAAGTAGTAGTATCTTTATATTCACAATTTATACCTATAACTGGGGAAATTATGCCATCACTTTCTAATTTTTCATATCCAAAACCAATATTTTCTAAAAAATATATTCTTGCTTCTTCCATCCATCTAATATAATTAGAATGATGAGTAATTCCCATTTTATCTGTTTCATAATAATTTACTTTATGTACGTATTTTTGCATTTTATACCTCTTCTAAACTGCACTTAATTGTCTTGAACTTTTAACAACATAATCATCCATATTTATAATATCATTTGTAGGAGCAACATAATCTCTAAGAAGTCCAGCATAAATAACCTTTGCATTTAATGCTTTAAAGTCTTCAGGTTTTATAGGTTCTGGTAAATCTGTTTTTACTCTTGATTTATCTAAAACATATTTAACAAATTCAGCACAATAAAATGATTTATTATATTTTAATCTAATATGTATTCCTGCTGCAAATAATCCTAATATATTAAATGTATAATCTTTTCTATGATCTTGAATATCACAAATTACTTTTTTCAATTTTTCATATTTTTGATCTTCTACTGATAAAGAATAAACTTTACTTACTGTATTTTTAAATCTTTTGAATGTTCCATCATCAATATACTCATGAACAAATCCACCTATAAAAGGATTGTATGGATTTAATCTCCCAAAACTATACATATTTTTTAATTCTCTATCTAATGCAATAGATACATGAGCAAATTCGTTTCCAGTAAAAGATTTTATAATTCTAGACAGCATTGTTCCTGTATAAGTTAAAACGATATATATCTCTTTCATTTCCTCACAACCTTCTTAAGTATTTTTATATTATAATACACATTATAACACAATATATGAGAAAAATATATTAATATTATATTAAATTTTTTTATCTAATATAAGTTTCATTTCTTCTTGTCTTTTTACTTTTTTAGTTGTTGTTTTTATAAGCTCTTCACTAGTTACAATCAAATATTGTATATGTTTATATCTTGGAAAAGTTGTATTTAATTTTTTTATTTCGCTCCAAATAATTTGATGTATTTCTTCTTCGCTTTTTCCACTATATTTTTCTTTTATCATATCTTTACTATATACTACTTTTACAGATAATTTTACATCAGTTTTATCTTTTTCATCTGGCATACCAAACACCATTGATTCTTCTACTAGTTCAATTCTATTTACTAAAGTTTCTAGTTCTTCTGGAAAAACTTTTTTACCATTTTTTAAAACTATTAAATTTTTATTTCTTCCTGTAATAAATAATCTTCCATTTAAGTCAATATATCCTAAGTCTCCAGTATAGAACCAACCCTCTTTTAAAACTTCGTTTGTTATTTCTGGCATTTCATAATAACCAAGCATAACATTTGGTCCTTTTACTCTTATTTCCCCAATTCCTTTTTCATCTTTATTTACAATTTCAATAGTATCATTAATCATAGGAACACCAACTGATCCATTTTTCATTACATTATAATTTTCTGCACAAATTACTGGTGATGTTTCACTAAGTCCATATCCTTGAAGAGTTGTTATTCCTAAATTATTAAATCCTTGTAAAATTTTTGCATCTGCTGGAGCTCCACCAATTATTACAAATCTTAAATCTCCTCCAAGAGCATCCAAAATTTGTTTAAATAATTTTCTTCTAATATCTATATGTAATTTTAATAAGAAATTGCTTATCTTTGTTACATTTTTTATAAGATTTGTTTTTCCTTGCTTTTCAATTTCCTTCATTAATGCTTTATAAATAGCTTCCACTAAAACAGGTACTCCAACAAAAACTGATACTTTGTATTCGTTTAAATTTTGTTTTATATATCTTAGTCCATCTGGAAATGCTGTTTTTACTCCACATGCAAGCATCATAATTAAACAAGTTGAACCAAAAATATGGTGAAATGGTAAAAATGCAATATTTACATCTGATTCTCTAATATCTTCTACTGATTGAAGTGCATATATGTTTGAGGCAATATTTTTTTGAGAAAGCATAACTGCTTTAGATTTTGATGTTGTTCCTGAAGTAAATAATAATATATTCATTATATTTTCATCAATTTTAGCATTTAGAAAATCTATATTTCCTTCTTCAATTAATTCTTCACCTTTTTTCATAAGTTCTTTAAAACATCTATATCCACTTTTTTCATTCATACAAATATATTCTGTTAAATTAGTATTATTGTTCTTTTTTATTTGATTAATTTCTTCTATTAGTTTCTCATCAAAAATTATACAATCTGCTTTACTTCTAATTAAAGAATTTTCGAGTTCATCATATTGTAAGTCCTTATCTAGTGGAACTGAAACAATTCCTCCTAGAAGATTTGACAAATGAGCAATTACCCACTCGTATCTATTTCTTCCAATTATAGCTACTCTTTTTCCTTTAAGATCTAAATTATATAATGCTGTGCCAAATTTATTAATATCTTCAAGTAATCTTTTATAAGTTACATTCTCATATTCTACATCTTTATTCTCTTTATGCTTTATAACAAATGCAATATTTTCAGAATATTTTTGGACAGAATTATAAACAATTTCCTTAATATTGTTAAATTCTTTTACATCAAAAATTTTTTCATTTTTCATATTTTCTCTCCAACTTTACTTTGTATTATATACAAAATAATTTTATATTTTCTAATATTATTTATATCATAAAAAGTATAAAAAATCACTAGACTAGTTGGTCAGTATAAAATAATGTATTATTAAATTCTATTCCATCTAAAGTAAAAAACTAGATATGGTAATATTTTACATATCTAGTTTTATCTATATTTTAACTATACATATTTAATCACATCTAAAAATTATACACCCATTATATTATATCCGCTATCTGCATAAATTACTTGACCAGTAATACTATCAGCCATACTACTTAATAAAAATGTTGCTACATTTCCTACTTGAATTGTTGTTACATTTCTATGTAGTGGTGATTTTTCCTCAACAACAGTTAATATTGAAGAGAAATCTTTAATTCCTTTAGCAGATAATGTTTTTATAGGTCCTGCTGATACTGCATTTACTCTTATTCCTTCTTTTCCTAAATTTTCAGCTAAATATCTAACACTTGATTCTAAAGCAGCTTTTGCAACTCCCATTACATTATAACCTTCTAAAACTTTTGTAGATCCATGATATGTTAAAGTAATTAAACTTGCATTTTCATTTAACATATCTAATTCTTTTGCCATTCTTGAAGCAAGCACAAATGAATATGCACTTACATCGTTTGCATGATTAAATCCTTCTCTACTTGTGAAAATAAAATCATTATGCAAATCTTCTGTATTAGCATGTGCTACTGCATGAACTATTCCATCTATTTTTCCATTTTCTTCTTTTATTTTAGTAAAAGTTTCTTTTACTAATTCATCTTCAGAAGCACCATTTAAAACATATGCCTTACTTCCTTCAAACTCACTTATTAATTCCTCTATTTTTTCTTTATTATCTTCGCCCATATAAGTGAATATCAGTTGTGCTCCATTATCATATGCAGATTTTGCAATTCCAAAAGCAATACTCCATTTATTTCTAATTCCCATTATTAATATTTTTTTGTTTTCTAATAACATATTTTCCTCCTAAATTATTTTAAATTTACAAATTCTCCCATTTTTCTAAATTTTTGATATCTTTCCTCTACAATTTCACTTTCTGATTTATCTTGAAATTCTGAAATTGATTTTACAATTTCTTTTTTTAAGCATTTACAAATTTCATGAAATGCATTATCAGATGAAGTTTCTTTTATTATTTTATCAATTACTTTCAAATCATACAAATCTTTTGCAGTTAATTTCATTTTTTCTGCCGCCTCCTTTACTCTTGAAGAGTCTTTCCATAAAATACTACTATATCCTTCTGGTGAAAGAATTGAGTATATAGCATTTTCTAACATGAATATTTTATTACCAACACTAATTGCTAAAGCTCCTCCACTTGAGCCTTCACCAATTACTATTGCAATAACTGGAACTTTTAATTTTGCCATTTCAAACATTGATTTTGCAATAGCTTCTCCCTGACCTCTCTCTTCTGCACCAATTCCAGGATAAGCGCCTTTTGTATCCACAAAAGTAATCACTGGTCTTTTAAACTTTTCAGCTTGTTTCATAAATCTTATTGCCTTTCTATAACTTTCAGGATTTGGCATTCCAAAATTTCTTTCTATATTTTCTTTTGTATTTCTTCCTTTTTGCTGAGCAATAATTGTAAAATTCTGTTTACCAATTTTAGCCAATCCACAAACAATAGACTTATCATCTTTAAAATTTCTATCACCATGAAGTTCAATAAATTCATCAAAAATATTTTCAATATATTCAATTGCAGTCTTTCTTTTTGGATTTCTTGCAATTTCAACCTTTTCCCATGCAGTTAAACTCATTCTCTTTCACCCCTTACTATCTAATTGGTCATATGATATTTAATTAATTTTGAAAGTATTTCTTTCAAATCTTTTCTTTCAACTATTTTATCAATAAAACCATGTTCTAACAGAAATTCAGCTGTTTGAAAACCTTCTGGCAATTTTTCTCCAATAGTTTGTTCTATAACTCTTTGACCTGCAAATCCTATCATTGCTTTAGGCTCTGATATTATAATATCTCCTAGACTTGCAAAAGACGCTGTAACTCCACCATATGTTGGATCTGTTAAAACAGAAATATATAATAATCCAGCCTCATCTAATTTAGTTAATGCTGATGTTGTTTTTGCCATTTGCATTAATGATATAATTCCTTCTTGCATTCTTGCCCCACCTGAAACAGAAAAAATTATTAACGGGAATTTCTTTTCTATTGCCTGTTCTATTGCATATGTGATTTTCTCTCCAACAACACTTCCCATGCTTCCCATTAAAAATCCACTATCCATTATACAAATTACTACATCTTCACCATTTATTTTTCCAGTTCCACAAGCTACTGCTTCTTCAAGCCCTGTTTTCTCTCTTAATGCTTTTAACTTCCTTGTATAATCTTCCATTTCTAATGGATTACTTGTTTCTATATTTAGTTCAAATCTTTTATATGTTCCTTCATCAATTATTTGTTCTAATCTTCTATTGATATGCATTCTAAAATAGTGACCACAATTAGGACAAATATTCATATTACTCCAAAGTGATTCTTTATATATTATTTCTTTACATCCATCACATTTTATCCATTTTCCAACTGGAATATCTATTCTGTTTGGTTTATTCTTTGGAGACGGATCTCTCTTTTTTATCTTATCAACAATCATTTTCTAACACCTTCTTAAAATAACATTTTTTCTATAAATGATGTATCAAAGTTTCCTCTGATAAAATCTGGATTTTTAATAATTTCAAATAAAAAGTCTCTATTGGTTTCTATTCCATCAATTACAAGTTCTTCTAACGCCCTTTTCATCTTTGCAATCGCTTCATTTCTTGTATTTCCAAAAACTATTATTTTTGCAAGCATTGAATCATAATATGGTGGTATTGTATAGCCATCATAAATGCTTGAATCAATTCTTACACCATTTCCACCAGGTAAATTAAGTCCTGTAATTTTTCCAGGGCATGGCATAAAATTCTTATTTGGATTTTCTGCATTTATTCTACATTCAATAGAATGACCTTTAAAATTAATATCTTTTTGCTTAAATTTCAACTTTTCTCCAGCTGCGATTTTTATTTGTTCTTTTACAATATCAACTCCTGTTCTCATTTCAGTAATTGGATGTTCAACTTGAATTCTAGTATTCATTTCCATAAAATAAAAATTTTTGTCACTATCAACTAGAAATTCTACTGTTCCACAACTTGTATAATCAGCAGCTTTTGCAGCTCTAACTGCAGCTTCTCCCATTTTATTTCTTAATTTTTCATCAATTGCAGTTGATGGAGTTTCCTCAATTACCTTTTGATGTTTTCTTTGTATTGAACAATCTCTTTCTCCTAAATGTACAACATTTCCATGTTCATCCGCTAAAATTTGAATTTCAACATGTCTTGGATTTTTTACAAATTTTTCAATATAGATTTCATCATCATTAAAAGATATTTTTGCCTCTTGTTTTACAATATTATAATTAGTTTCAAGTTCATCACTATTATTTACTATTCTGATTCCCTTTCCACCACCACCAGCTGCTGCTTTCAACATTATTGGATAACCAATTTTCTCTGCAACATTTATTGCATCTTTTATACCTTTTACACTTCCATCTGAACCTGGTATTACAGGAACACCAGCTTTTTTCATCATATTTTTTGAATTAGATTTATTTCCAAGCAAATCAATTACTTCACTTGTTGGACCAATAAATTTTATATTGGATTCTTTGCATATTCTTGCAAACTGTGAGTTTTCAGACAAAAAACCAAATCCTGGATGAATACTATCACTTCCTGTTATATATGCAGCTTCAATTATATTTTTAATATTCAAATAACTTTTATTAGAAGGAGCAGGACCTATACAAACTGCTTCATCAGCAAGTTTTGTATGTAATGCATCTTTATCTGCTTCTGAATAAATTGCAACTGTTTTTATATTCATTTCTTTGCAAGCTCTAATAATTCTAACTGCAATTTCTCCACGATTTGCTATTAGTATTTTATTCATATTTTCCTCCTATCCAATTACAGCAAATGTTAATTCTCCTTTAGCTGCAATTTTTCCATCAACTGTTGCTACTGCTTCTCCAACACCAATTGGACCTTTTCTTTTTATAATCTTAACTTCTAACTTTAACTTATCTCCTGGTAAAACCATTTTTTTAAATTTCATTTTATCAATTCCACCAAATAAAGCATTTTTTCCTTTATTCTCTTCCATTGAAAGAATTGCAACAGCACCAGCTTGAGCTAAACTTTCTGTTATTAAAACACCTGGCATAATTGGATTTCCAGGAAAATGTCCTTTAAAATACCATTCTTCTGCATCAACATTTTTATATGCAATACAACTTTCTCCTGGAACATATTCTTCAACTTCATCAATCATCAAAAATGGTTCTCTTTGAGGAATAATATTTTTAATCTCTTCTTTATCTAACATTTCTTATCCTTTCTAAAATTTATTGTACATCCTAAATTTCATTCTAAACAATTCTAAATAAAGGCTTTCCATAGTCAACTGTTTCTCCATCTTTTACAAGGATTTCAACAATTTTGCCTTCATATTCTGATTCAATTTCATTCATTAATTTCATTGCTTCTATTATACAAAGTACAGTTCCCTTTTTTACTATACTTCCAACTTCAACATATGGGTTGCTATCTGGTGATGGTTTCATATAAAAAGTTCCAATCATTGGGGATTTTACAATATTACCTTCTTCTGTTATTTCCTTTTGTTCATTTTTAGAAATATCACTACTATTGCTATGAAATTCTTCTTTAACAATTTGTTCTTCTAGATTTGTTACAACAACTTGTTTTCCATTGTTTTTTTCCATTTTGATTTTTATACCATCTGGAAATTCTATATCAAGTGATGTTAGTTTTGAATTTCCCATATCATCCATTAATTGTTTTATCTTTTCATATTCCATTATAGCATTCCTCCTAATTTTTATATTTCTTTAAAATAATACTTGCATTATGACCACCAAATCCTAATGAATTAGACATTACAATATTTAGTTCTTTCTTTATAGCTTTATTTGGTACTATATCCAAATCACATTCTTCATCTTTTTCTTTATAATTAATTGTTGGTGGCACTAAATTATTTTCAAGTGCTTTTGTACAAATAATAGCTTCAATAGCTCCAGCAGCTCCTAATAAATGGCCTGTATTTCCCTTTGTTGAGCTAACTTTTACATTCTTATAATCTTCCTTAAAAATTAATTTTACAGCTTTTGTTTCTGTACTATCATTTAAGTGTGTTGAAGTTCCATGAGCATTTATATAATCAATATCAAGAGCATTTATTTTAGCATCTTCAATTGCTCTTTCCATTGCTCTCACAGCTCCTTTAGCTTCAGGATCTGGTGATGTAATATGATATGCATCTGATGTAGCTCCATACCCAACTACTTCAGCATATATTTTTGCTCCTCTTTTTTGGGCATGTTCTAATTCTTCCAAAACTATAACTCCTGAACCTTCTCCCATTATAAAACCGCTTCTCTCTTTATCAAATGGAATACTTGCTCTTAATTTATCAGTTCCAGTACATAATGCTTTCATATTTTCAAATCCAGCTATACCTAATTCACATATAGCTGCTTCTGTTCCACCAGCAAGAATTACTGTTTCATAACCAGATTTAATATTTCTATAAGCTTCTCCAATTGCATGTGTAGATGATGCACATGCAGTAACAATTGAAACTGATTCTCCTTTTAATCCTAAATCCATAGCTACATTTCCAGCTGGCATATTTGCAATTGCCATTGGTATAAACATTGGAGAAATTCTATTAGCACCTTTTTCAAACTTAACTTGACATTGATTTTCAATTGTTATTAATCCACCGATTCCAGAACCAATAAATATTCCAACATTATTATAATCTGTATTTTCTTCTGTAATTCCACTATCTTTTAGTGCTTCTCGTGCTGCAATCAAGGCAAATTGAGAACTTCTATCTAATCTTTTTGATTGTTTTACATCTAAATATTTTGAAGCATCGTAATCTTTAACTTCAGCAACTAATTTTGTTTTTAAATTACTATTATCAAATAAAGTAATCTCATCTATTCCACATTTTCCATTCTCTATTCCAGCCCAAGTACTATGAACGTCATTTCCAATTGGATTAATTGTTCCTAATCCAGTTATTACAACTCTCTTTTCCATTTAATTTATCTCCTTTTATTTTTTATAGTTTATTGAAAGTTAAACTACATTAACATTCCGCCATCAATATTAATAACTTGCCCTGTAACATAACTACTGTCACTTGATGCTAAAAACTTAACAACATTAGCAACATCTTCTGCTGTTCCTTCTCTTCTTAAAGGAATTTGATCTAATATTTTTTCTTTAGTTTCATCTTTTAAAACATCTGTCATATCTGTTCTAATAAATCCAGGTGCAACAGCATTTACAAGAATATTTCTACTTGCAAGTTCTTTAGCTAAACTTTTTGTAAATCCAATTATTCCTGCTTTTGATGCAGCATAATTTGCCTGTCCTGCATTTCCTGAAATTCCTACTACTGAAGCAAGATTTATAATTCTTCCACATCTTGCTTTCATCATATATGAAGAAACATTCTTACTCATATTAAAAGTTCCACATAGATTTACATCTATAACCTTTTTAAAATCTTCTTCTTTCATTCTAAGCAATAACATATCTTTTGTTATACCAGCATTGTTTACAAGTACATCTATTTTGCCAAATTTCTCTATTGTTTCTTTGGTAATTCTTTCAGAATCCTCAAAATTAGATACATCTCCTTCTACAATTAAACAAGAAACATTATAACTTTCTATTTCTTCTTTTATTTTTATAACTTCGTCATTTTCTTTTCTACAATTTAAGCTAATATCAAAACCATTTTTAGCTAAAGTAATTGCAATTTGTTTTCCAATTCCGCGTGACGCCCCAGTAATTAAAGCAACTTTATTCATTTTTCCCTCCAACTGAAATTTGATTTAATGTATTTTTTAGTGAATCAACATTATTGATATTATACACATTAAAATCTTTATTTACTTTTTTCACAAATCCTGATAATGTTTTTCCAGGTCCTATTTCTATGAATGTATCAATTCCCATATCTATCATTGTTTTTAAACTCTGTTCAAATTTTACAGGATTTATTATATGTGCTGATAAAATACTTTTTATATCATCATTTTCTAAATATTCTTTGCCATCAATATTTTTTATAACTTTTGACTCAAAAGAATTAATACTTATATTTTCAAGTTCCTTTTTTAATTCTATTGATGCTTCTTTTAGCATTTTAGTATGAAATGGTCCTGATGTTTTTAACTCAATTGCTCTTTTGGCACCTAATTCTTTAGCTTTCTCCATAGCTTCTACTACTGCTTCTTTTTCCCCTGAAATAACAATTTGACCTGGACAATTAAAATTAGCAGGAGCTACAAAACCGCTTTTTACATCATTACAAACTTTAAACACACTATCTTCATCAAGTCCTAAAATAGCAGACATACTCCAATTTCCTTTTGGGCATAATTCTTGCATTAATTCGCCTCTTTTTTTTACAATTTGAACTCCGTCTTCAAAAGATATCGCTCCACTATTTATTAAAGCAGAATATTCACCTAAACTTAATCCACATGATGCTACTACTTCAATATTTTCTTTTTTTAATAGTTCTAATATTGCAAAACTCATTGTTAATATACAAATTTGAGTATTTTTTGTTTGACTCAAAACATCTTCTGAAGAATTAAATGTAATATCTGCAACATCTACATCTGTTAATTGTTTTACTCTCTTATACACATTTCTATATTCTTCATATTCATCATATAAATCCTTTCCCATTCCAACACTTTGAGCGCCTTGTCCTGGGAATAAAAATCCTATTTTCATTATTATTCTCCTAATCTTTTTTCTAACATATTACAAAATTCACTTATAATAAGATAATTATCAATATCTATATTAAATTCATTTTTTATTGATGTTGATATATCTTTTATTTCTTCTGAAATTTCATTTTGATTAGTATTTATTCCAATTCCTATTACTAAATCTTTTACTCTATTTCCTTGAAGTTTTGTTTCAGTTAATATTCCACCAACTTTTTTATTATTTATAATAAGATCATTTGGTAATTTTATATCAATATCTATTTGATACATCTTTTTAAAAATTTCTACCAAAATTTCTGCAATATCATATGTTAAATTGTCTAATTTACTAATATCGCAATTTGGAAAAAGTACAGTTGAAAATGCTATATTATTATTTTTTTCTGTGTGCCATACTCTTCCATGTGTTCCAATACCTGAAGTTTGAATATTTGTAATAATTAAACTTCCATTTTCTATATTGTTATTTTCTATTTTTCTCCAAGCTTCTTTTTGTGTAGAATCTATTGTTTCATAATAAAAAATATTTCTACCAATAAACTTTGTAAGTAAATTTTCAAAATTAATTTTATTCAATTGTTTTAATCTCCTCTTGTCTTTTTATCTTTGATGTTGTTGTCTTTATTAATGGTGTTTCTGTAAGAATTATTCCTCTTATAGCTTTATATGGAGGCATTGTCTTATTTATTTCTTTTATTCTTTTGTTTATTGCATCATAAATTTCTTTATCTGTTTCAACTTTATAAGCTGTTTTTACAATATCTTTATCATAAACAATTTTTGCATATATTTTTATATCGTCTTTATCTTCTTTGTTTGACTTTCCAAAAATAAAAGATTCTTTTACACCTTCAATTCTATTTACTAAATTTTCCATTTCTTCTGGAAAAATATTTTTACCATTTTTTAGAACAATTACACTTTTCTTTCTACCTCTAATAAAAATATATCCTTCTTCATCTATACTAGCCAAATCTCCTGTATAAAACCAATTATCAATTAATACTTCTTTAGTTGCTTCTTCATTTTGATAATAACCTAACATTATATTTGGACCTTTTACAACTAATTCTCCAATTCCCTCTTCATTTGAATTTTCAATTTTTGCATCTACATGTGGTAATGCTTTTCCAATTGATCCAACTTTAAATTCTTTATTTGTTTCAACACCAACTACTGGTGATGTTTCTGTTAGTCCATATCCTTGGCAAAGATTTATTCCCCAATTTCTAAATGCATATTCAACATTCTTATCTAATGCAGCAGCACCACTTATAAATAATCTGATATGACCTCCAAAAATTTGATGAATTTCTTTAAAAACTTCCTTTTTCTCTTCCATATTTGAATCTTTGTATTTTTCTTCTAGCTCTTTAACCTTTGCCAATTTTCCTTCTTTTTCTAATTTCTTTATGATATTTTTATAAGTATTTTCATATATTGCAGGAACAAATGATGCAAATGTTATTTGATATTCATTTAAGTTCTCTAATATATGTCTTATTCCATCACAGAAAGATGTTTGGCAGCCTCTATATAATGAAAATAAAAATCCTACTGTACATTCAAAAACATGATGTAATGGTAAAAAAGATAGTATTCTATCATTTGAATCAATATCAAGTACACTTGCAATATCCATTAAATTTGAACATAAATTTTTATGTGATAATGCAACTACTTTTGATTCTGATGTTGTTCCAGAAGTAAATAGCATTATATTCATTTCATCTGGATTTATTTTACTATCTAAAAATTCTCTATTTCCATTTTTTAGTAAAACATTACCAATTTCTATAAGTTCTGATTGAGAATAAATTCCATTTGAATGTGTTTTAGAATCCATTGAAATTAAATGTTTCAATTTACCTGTTCCTTCTAAAACCATCTTCTTCAACTTATCTTCATATTTTCCAGAGTAAAAAATGGCTTCAACCTCTGATCTTTCTATTAATCTTTTTAATTCATTTTCAGGTAATGACTTATCAAGAGGAACTACAATACCTGTACCACAAGCAATAGCTAAGTATGCAATCTCCCATTCAAATCTATTTTCACCTATTACAGCAATTCTTTTTCCTTTTAAATTAAAACTAATTAATGCTGTTCCTAAAGCATCAATCATATCTCTAACTTCTTTATGTGTATAAATTTTATATTTATTCTCTTCAACTCTTATTTTATATGCTGGTCTTTCCCCAAATTCCTCTTTTGTCTTTTTTAGCATATCTTTTAAATCTGTAATCTCTATTAATTTATTCATATAAAATTAAACTCCTTTTTGACCATTAACTAATCTTCTCCAGATTGGTTATTAAAAATATACCACAATTTTAGAAAAAAATAATTATACTGACTGGTCAAAACTATAGACTACATGGTCAGATTTACAAAAAAAATAAGGTGGCTCTTTTTAAAAGCTACCTTATTAGTTTTTAATCTTTTACTTTTATACTATAAAATTTAAAGGACATAAATATTTTATGCCCCTTACATTTTATTTAATTATTTTACTTTTCTAAATACTCCTGAAACTTTACCTAAGATTTCACATGTTGGAACTATTATTGGATCCATTGTAGAATTTTCAGGCTGTAATCTAATATGATCCTTTTCTTTATAAAATGTTTTTACTGTTGCTTCTTCCCCAATTAATGCTACAACAATTTCTCCATTATTAGCTGTATTTTGTTTTCTTACTAATATGTAATCCCCATTTAAAATTCCAGCTTCTATCATACTTTCTCCTCTAACTGTAAGCATGAAACTTTCACCAGTTCCAACAAAATCTAATGGAATTGGAAATGTATCTGTAACATTTTCTACTGCAAGAATTGGTTCTCCAGCAGTTATTTTTCCTATAACTGGTACATCAACCATTTCTCTGCTTGAATAAACTTCTTTATCAAAAGTTGATTGTTGCCCTTCGATGGCTCCACCTTTTAATAATTTTAATGTTCTTCCTTTTTGACTTTCTTTCTTTATATATCCTTTTTGTTCTAATGAATTAAGATATCCATGTACAGTTGCTGTTGATTTTAAATCTACTGCTTTACCAATTTCTCTAACAGATGGTGGATAACCATTAGAATTCACTTGTTTTTCTATAAATTTTAAAATAGCTTTTTCTCTTTTATTTAAAGCATTTGGATCTTTTTTCTTCATATTACAAATCACGTTTCCTTTCTAGATTCATTTATGAAAGTATGATATCACAAAACATTTGATTTGTCAAACAAAAGTTTTCTTTTTTATTTTAATCTTTTGGTAATAATGATTCAAATATTTTTATATGATTTTCTTCGTCTTGTATTATTCTACATAAAGTATCTTTTATACATTTTTCTTCAGTATTTTCAATTAATTTTTGATATTCTCTTATTGCCATTTTTTCACCTTCAATATTGTATTTAAGCATATCTTCTACACAGTTAAACTTATACTTAACATTATCTGAACACCACTTATTATTTCTACTACTCATATAATATGGTATAAAACCAAGTTTAACTAGTATATCTCCCAAAATTTTTAGATGATGCATTTCTTCAATTGCAATTTTCATTAATACATTTTTTAATTCTGGACTTGTTTCATTACTTATATTTTCATTAATATATTGTAAAATTGTTGTAAGTTCGCTTGCACTACCACTAAAAGAATTATATAACATTCTCCCAAATTTATAATCCTGTTTTAAATGCTCTATTTTTGGATATGGCACAGAATCGTTATTATTAAAAAAATCCATAGTTTACCTCCTTGGAAGTATACTATGAATTTTTCTTTTAATATGATACTTTTTTATTCATACCATTCAAATACCCATTCTAAAAGTTTAACTGTATCTCCTTCTTTTACGCCTTTTTCTCTCAATGCTTCTTCAACACCTAACTTTTTAAGCATTTTTTCCATATAATGATATGATTCATTATCTCCAATATTTACTCTTCCCATTAATCTTTCAACTGCTGGACCTTCTACAATAAATTCTCCATCTATAATATCTATTGTAAATTCATCTGCTTCGTCTTCTAATGTGTAAACAATTCTATCTTCAATATCTACTACTTCTTCTTTAGGAAGTGTTTTAATGACTTCAGCAACATGATTAAATAACTCATTTAATCCTTCGCCTGTTACTGCTGAAATTTTATAAATTTCTATCTCTTTTTGTTTTGCAATTTCTTCAATTTCTTTTAAATTTGAATCATCTTGCATACTATCTATTTTATTAGCAACTATTATTTGTTTTCTTGTTGATAATTTTTCACTATATTTTTTTAATTCATCATTTATTTTATTAAAATCATCAACTGGATTTCTTCCTTCAGTTCCTGCAATATCTATAACATGTAATAATAATCTTGTTCTTTCAACATGTCGTAAAAACTGAGTTCCAAGGCCTATACCTTCACTAGCCCCTTCAATAATTCCAGGAATATCCGCTAAAACAAAGCTATCTCCATATTCTGTTTTTACAACCCCAAGATTTGGATCTATTGTTGTAAAATGATAATCTGCAATTTTAGGAGTTGCTTTTGTTACTCTTGATAAAATAGTAGATTTTCCGACATTTGGAAATCCAACTAAACCAACATCTGCAAGTAATTTTAATTCCAAAATTACTTCTTTTTCTTTTCCTTTTTCTCCATCAATTGCAAATCTAGGAGCTTGTCTTGTTGATGTGGCAAAATGTGAATTTCCTTTTCCACCTCTACCACCTTTTAATATCAATTCTTTTTGACCTTCTGTCGATAAATCTACAATTACTTTTCCAGTTTCTGCATCTTTTACTATTGTTCCTAAAGGAACTTTTACTATACAATCTGAACCACTTTTCCCAAATCTATGACTACCACTACCATTTTGACCATTTTCTGCTTTAAATTTTTTTGTATATCTAAAATCTATTAAAGTGTTGGCATTTGGATCTACTTCAAAATAGATGTCTCCACCTCTTCCTCCATCTCCACCATCTGGTCCGCCTGCTGCAACATATTTTTCTCTTCTAAAAGTTGCTGCACCGTCTCCACCATCTCCAGATTTAATTATTATTTTTGCATAATCTACAAACATTTTTACATTCCTCTCTTAAAGTACAATTCTTTTCTTAATATAAATCATTTTTTTCTCCAACAATTTCACCATCACGATTAAATTTTGGATTCATTATTAATAATAATTCCATTTCTCCTGCAAAAACAAATTTTATGCCTGCTGGAATTTCAACAATATCTCCTTTTTCAACATTATATATATCACCATCAATTCTAAATTTCCCATTTCCTGATATAACATAATATATATGTGTTATTTTTGTATTTGTACAATATTTATCATGACCTTTATATACATGTTCATAAGTAATACTTATATTTTCATTTTCTATTTTTCTATCAAATCCATCAAAACCATTTCTTTTAAAAGTTGGTTCTTTAGGAAATTTTTTTACATAATTTTTCATTCATATCTCCAATTTAATCTTCAAAATAATTTAGTTTCATAGCTTCTTTTACTTTTTTCATTGTTTCTTTTGCTGTTTTTCTTGCTCTTTCAGTACCTTCTTTTAAAATTTTATCTACAAGTTCTGGTCTTTCTTCATAATATTTTCTTTTTTCTCTTATAGGATTTAAAAATTCATTTATATTTTTGGCAAGTTCTCTTTTACATGCAACACATCCTCTTTGACCTTTTTTACATTCTTCACAACATTTTTGGCAAGCATCGTCTCCTGAAAATAACTTATGATAATAATAAACCATACATACATCAGGATTTCCTAAATCGTCTTTTTTTATTCTGTTAGGATCTGTGACTGCTCCCATTACTTTTTTATTTACTTCTTCCTCAGAATCTGATAAATAAATTGCATTTCCTAAAGATTTACCCATTTTTTCATTTCCATCTAAACCTTTTATTCTTTTAGCATTAGATAAAACAACTTTTGGTTCAACTAAAACATCACCATAAATACTATTAAATTTTCGAACAATCTCTCTACATTGTTCGATAAGAGGTTCTTGATCTTCTCCAACTGGCACAAATTCTCCTTCAAATGTTGTTATATCTGCTGCTTGACTTACGGGATACCCTAAAAATCCATAAGTAACACTTTCACCAAATAAATCTCTTTTTTGTGATATTTCAGTTTTTACAGTAGGATTTCTTTGAAGTCTTGCTATTGTAACTAAGTTTGAATAATATATTGTTAGTTCAGCTGTTTCTGGTATCATTGATTGAATATATATAGTTGTTTTTTCAGGATCAATTCCAACAGATAAATAATCCATTGCAACTTCTCTAACATTTTTTCTAACCTTTTCTGGATTATTAAAATTATCTGTTAATGCCTGAACATCTGCTATTAAAATATATGGATCATATTCTTCGTTTTCTTGTAATTCTACTCTTTTTATTAATGATCCAAAATAGTGACCAATATGTAATCTTCCTGTTGGTCTATCTCCAGTTAATATTCTTTTCTTTTTCATAGTTATCTCCTTTTTAACATATAATATTATACTTTATATTTATCAAAAAATCAATGTTTTTGCATTTTTTCTTATGTTAACTATCACTTTTAATTTTCACATTGACAACATTTTTTATTCATGTTTTATATATATACTTACTATAATTTAAAGGGGGTATAAATTATGGATAAAAAAATTGAAAAGATATTTAGAAAATATATTTTAGAAGTTGATGATGCAATTGAAGCTCATGGTTTTAAATCAGCATCATATATTGATTATGCAGAAAATAGTATTGTAGAATTGCAAAATTCAATAAAAAATCAAATTAATGAACATGGTTCAAAAATTACATTTTGTAACTTACAAAATCATTTGAATAGAACTGCTCAAAAT
>Ga0073906_1002205_pt1 | contig 26451 bp, 25 predicted proteins | sample Inofromicrocosms_FD_65485 | JGI IMG/M metagenome (GOLD analysis project Ga0073906, IMG submission 65485) | Mouse cecum microbial communities from Vienna, Austria - Inoculum for glucosamine and mucus D2O microcosms | ecosystem: Host-associated > Mammals > Digestive system > Large intestine >...
CGCCCGATAATGAGCAAGCTAAAAGGCTGTCAAAGCTCGTTTACCGCGAGGCAATGACAACCATTAGTACCGAAAAGACAACCGACAAGCCGCAAGATTAACTTGCGGCTATTTGCTTACCGTAAAGCGGGTAATCCGACAACGGCAATTCTACTTGGCAAAATAATTCCGTATTGTTCACCTTGAATATTACTATGTTCTTATTTGCAATAATCCGCTTCACCAGACAAATTAAAGGCGAATCCGTTTCCATTAGGAGACGGATTCGCCTTTATCGTATATTTATAAGTAGGCTAAATGACGATAATTAAGGAGCCGATTATATGAAAACCCTTAATAAAAAAGAAATCGTGCGCCCGAAGGGTAGACGTGAAAGAAGTTTTTATGAGAAACGACTCATTTTAATTGCTTAACGGCAGACAAATACTTATTATAAGTCTGCCTGCCGAATATTCCGATTTTATTGTACCGTCGGCTTGCTCAACCAATACTTTAACTATCGATAAACCGAGCCCCGTAGATTTTCTTGCGCTTTCGACTGTATAAAAACGGTCGAACAGCTTATTCGCTTCTATTGCCGTCAGTTCAGACGCCTTATTCGCCACGGTGATTTCGCCATTTTCGGTCAGTTCGATAGATAAATCCCCATCGCTGTATTTGATTGCGTTTTCGATGAGATTCGAAAAAATACGACCGAGCGCAACGCGGTTAATAGTACAATATACCGTATTTTCGGGCATATGAATTTCCGGAACGATATTTACTTGACGCAAAGCATGATATTGAGATGCGACGCATTCTTCCAAAACGGAATTTACCGAAAGCCGCTCTTTGGGCGAATCGTAATCGGGCGAAGTAATCACGGAATAACGGAACAAATCTTCCGCAAGCTGTTTCAGCGTTTCGGCGCGATTTTTTATAATATCGATATATCGTTCTGCGTCTTGACTTTTTTGCTCTTTTTCGAGTAAGTCCAAATAGCCCATTATAGCCGTAAGGGGCGTGCGCAGATCGTGAGAAATATTCGCGACGGTGTTTTTCAGCTCCGAATCGCCCCGCTCGTATTTAAGGCGCTGTTTCCGCAAGACCTTTAACTGCTCGTTTATATCCGCCGCCAATCGGCGAACGGTTTTGTCTTTACCGTCAACGGTAATCAAAGTATTCGTGTCAGCTCTCAGTACTTCATTGAATTGACGGTTTATTTCGGCGATATCTTTTTTCATCAAATATATCTTTATAATGAGAACCGCCGTTAAAATCAACAATATCGAACAAATAACCGAAAGCCAAATCACGATTTTTCACCTGTTTTACTTGATATCTTTTTTATAAAACACTACCGCGCCCACGGCTGTGCAAACAGCGCAAACGCCAGCGGAATACAGCGGCAACGCCCACAAGGGACTCTCCGTTCCCGTCAGTAGCTGTATTGCCTGTCCGGCGGGCAACAAATCAAGCAACGCCTGTAAAACCGTCCTTTTTGCGCCGCTTATATAGCTTGGATTGCGCACGTATTCCGCCTCTCCGGGCTCCAAGCCGTGCACGGGATAAAATTCGGGCGTCGCCAAACGGGCGAAAATTATGAAAGCCGCAAAAAGCATCAAAAACGCAACCACGAGATTGACGACGGTCGCGCCCGCCTTATTGGAATATATCATACTCACCATAACGTATATAGAGCAGAACGCAAACAGCGTTAAAATGCCGACTGCGATCATTCGGACTGCCTGAACCGTAGGCAGAGCGACGAGCGGGAAACCAAAAATCACCACGGGCAGCATATACGCCGCAGCGAACGCGAGCAAACATATCGCCGCCGTAATTAAATTCGCAAAGTAAATCTGCCGCCGGTCGTGACCTATAATAAGCTTATTGCGTATCGTGCCGTCGCCGTATTCCGTGCCGAAAAATATACTTATGAATATCGCCGCGGCGATTTCGACGGGGATAGCGAACGCACACATCGCGCCGTCTATTTGCGTATCGCGATTGGAAACGGCGTTTACGACCATAACGATAGCCGTAAGCGCCATAACGCCACATAAAACCCAAAACGGCTTGTTCTTTTTTATCCGCGCGAAATTTGCAATCAAAAGCCTGTTCATCTTTCACCTCCGACGAGGTTGATGTAAAAGCTTTCGAGGGTCTCGTTGTGTTCCGTAATCGTTTGAATGCGGCAACGCCGCGCGTTGAGCTTTAAAGCGAGCTCCGTAATTTCGATTTCGCCGTAAATCTCCGCCTGTGTATCGGACAGCACCGAATACTCCGCGCCCGCCTCGTCGAGGACGCCGCTCAGAATCTTCGTGTCGGTTACGGTAATCTTAATGCATTTGCGGCAAGCCGCCTCCAACGCGGAGGCGTTCATCTCTTTTATGATTTTGCCTTTGTCGATAAATCCGAAATGCGTTGCCAACTTTGACAACTCATCAAGGATATGGCTTGAAACGAGAACGGTTATTCCTTTCTCGCGATTGAGCTTTAATATAAGCTCCCTTATTTCCACAATACCCTGCGGGTCAAGACCGTTTACAGGCTCGTCCAAGATCAAAAAATCGGGATTCCCCGCAAGAGCAACGGCAATGCCGAGCCTTTGCCTCATACCCAACGAAAAATTTTTTGCTTTCTTTTTGCCCGTATCTTCCAATCCGACAAGCTTCAATAGCTCGTCTATTCCCGAAAAAGACGGCATTCCGAGAATACGGTATTGTTCTTTCAGATTTTCCTGCGCAGTCATATCGAGATAAACGGACGGGTTTTCCACAACCGCGCCCATTCTTCGCCTCGCCTTAAAAATTCCCCTATCCTTATGCCCGATACCGTAAATTTCCATTTCTCCGTCCGTCGGCTGTTGCAAGCCGCAAACAAGACGGATAAGCGTTGTTTTGCCCGCACCGTTTTTTCCGATAAAACCGTAAATGCTTCCTTTGGGAACGTGCATTGTAAGCCCGTTCAGAGCTTTGTAGTTACCGTAATCTTTTTTTACGGCGTTTGTTTGTAAAACATATTCCATAAAATTTGCCTCCTGTGCTTTTGATTCTATCAAACAACAGTAAAGAAAACGGTAAAGAAAATAGAAAAGAAACAGTAAAGATTTATTCTGTTTTGAGTTTGAAACCTATGCCCCATACGGAATCAATATATTCTTTATCGGTAACGGCTTTCAGTTTTTTTCGTAAGTTTGCAACGTGTATTTTAAGCGAGCTGTCCGTACAATCCGGCGTATCGTCGCAAATGCCGTCCATAAGTTCGGATTTGGTAACTACTTGCGCGCTTTTTTGCATAAGCATTTTCAATATCGCGTATTCCGTTCTTGTTAAACGTATTTCTCGGTCGGCAACCGTAACTCGGCGCGATACCGTATCTATTACGATATCGTCGAATACAACCGTCGGGGCGGCAGTACGGTCGGACTTTTTATCACGCAGTTGTACGGCTATCCGCGCAAGCAATTCTTTCGTATCAAACGGCTTCGTCACGTAGTCTGCCGCACCGCCGAGCAATAAATTCACTTTGTCGTTTACGTCGATTTTCGCGCTTACTACGATAACGGGAATATTTTTGATTTTTTCTATTACTTTTTCTCCGCTCAATCCCGGCAACATTAAGTCAAGCAATATGAGATCGGGCTGATGATCCGAAAGCAACAGCAGAGCTTCCGTTCCCGAATACGCGCGTGAAACCGAATAACCTTCTTTGGTAAGGATTTCTTCCAACATATCGCCGATATAAACGTCGTCGTCTACAATAAAAATTCTTTTCAAAATGTTCCAACCTCTCATAACAGTTCTATTTGCATTTATTATATTATAGCACATATTTGATCGGTTTTCAAGGAATGAATGCGTGTTATTATGGTTTAGCCCCCCGTTTAAAACAGCGCATACTAATTCGTCCGCTTGCAAAAACTAAGAACAACCGAAATATCAAAGAGGACGAATCTATGCATCGCAAGCCAAACCATATCGGAATCATTCCCGACGGAAACAGACGCTGGGCAACCCGAAACGGACTTAAAAAGCAAGAGGGCTACGGGCATGGGCTCTCCCCCGCTGGGGCGGAATGCGCCGGCTTTCGGGATTTTTGCCCCTGCAAACGGTCTATTCCGATTTCTATATCGTAAACGACCTATGGCCCGATTTCAAAGAAAAACACCTTGACGACGCGCTCGCTTGGTACTCCGAGCAAGACGTAACGCTCGGGGGCTGAAAAGGACATTCATCAAAAAATACAATACTTTTTCAGACTACAAAAAGCGGATTTCATCCGCTCTTTTGATTTTACGCCGAAAATTCGGTTTACTTTTTCAAGCGTTCTGTGATATAATATGGCAATCGGTTCTGGAAACCGAATCCAAGTAAGCACTTGCAAAACAAGGAGATTATATGGCAGAAAAAGATTCCAAACCAAAAACAACCGAAAAGCCCGCCGCCAAGGCAAAGCCCGCAACTACGACAAAACCTGCGGCAAGCGCAAAGCCTGCAAGCACGGCGAAACCTGCGGCAAGCGCAAAGCCCGCAACTACGGCAAAACCTGCGGCAAATGCAAAGCCTACAACTACGGCGAAACCTGCGGCAAGCGCAAAACCTGCAACCGCAGCGAAACCTGCGGCAAGCGCAAAGCCTGCAAGCCCGGAGAAATCTACCGCTTCGGCGAAGCCTGCAACGGCAAAATCCGCAGCCGCGAAGAAACCCGCAAAGAGTTCCTCTTCCGCACAAAAAGACTTTGTAAATGAACAATACGAGCCCCTTACTCCCGTAAAGCTCAAAGCGGACGGAACCGCGGAAAATCCTCGCCCCAAGCAAAAAGCGGAGGCGGTCGCGGCGAAAGCCGAGCCCGAAAAGGCAAAGAAACAGCCTAAGCAAAAAACAGCAAAGAATACGGACGGCGGAGAAGCAGCCGTCGCCCCCAACCGCAAAAAAATGTGGACGATCGTTCTCTCGGCGATCGCGTTTTTGCTTGTCGTTGCCATCGTATTGGGAATCGCGCTCGGCGCGCGTTCCTGCAACAGCGAAAAAGCGCCCGACGGCCCTATCCTGAGCACCGAAGACCCTACGGTTTTGCCCGCAACGACCGTCACGGACGAAAAGCCCCTTCGCGCAAGCACTTCCCTGCTCAGTCCCGTCGACCCCGACGACCCCGCTTGGGAAAATTCATTCAATTATGAATACACGAGCGCTTCGCTCGTAGGATTTTCGGGCGAAGTGATCGGTACAACGGAAAGGACGAAGCCGATCGTGTCCGACGAACACGAATATTTCAACAACCCCGAATATCCTAAATTTGGAACGACGCTTTCCAGCGTGATCGGAACGGACGAAGCGAAGGTTGCGGCAAGAAACGCGCTCATTGCAGAATCGAGCTATTTGACCGCTACCGGAACTCGGAATGCGGGCGGAGGCGGTTATACATGGATGGACGCCGAAGGAAAACTGTACAGCGGCACAACTGCCGCACCCGAACCGACCATCGGGAAAGACGGCGTTACCCAAAGAAAGCTCTACAAACACACCGCTTCCGGCAATCTTTACTTCGGCGACGTGGACGACGAGGAGCCTGCAATCGTTAAAAAAGTTACGATGCGCAGACGCGGTTACGACGGATACGGTGTTACAGGCGTATACGCTCCCGCAGGCGAAGTGATTACCATTCAAATGACGGAAGCCGACATGGCGGCAACGGGCGGCGTAATCGTTCACATCGGTCAAGCTTTGTACAACGCAAAAGCAAACAACATTTGGGCGGCAAAAAACCAGATGCAACGCATCCCTCACCTCTTAAACACGATGACGGTAAATAAAAATACCGCCACTTACGACGAGGAAACGGGACTTTGGACGGCGTACGTCGGTTCCTTTATCGGCGGACCGCTTTACATTCGCAATGAAAACGTTACGTTTAGCGCCACCATTTCGGGCGGCGTAAAATACCAGCACTTTATTTTGGGATACACGACCGAAGAAGAATTTGCGGAGAACGCCAATGCTTCCGCCCCTTACTTCGATTTGGAAGTATGGAACATGGGCGTGCTTCATTCCGGACCCAAATATTACGCGCGCGGATTTACATACGAAGATATCTATAAGGCGGCGGTGCTTTGGGAAAAAGTTTCCACCGTTACCACTACCGGTTCCAGCCAAGGCATCGTGTTCCTGTACGATCCCTTCGTTGCGGCGGGCGCGGCAGTCGCCTTCCCGGGACAGCGTTCCGTAAACTGCCCCGCGGGGTGGATGAGAAACTCGCTCAACTACAACGGGATTGTGACCTCGGGCGCTTGGGGAAACTTCCACGAATACCACCATAACTTCCAGGGCTACGGCGTAGGCAACGGAGGCGAGGTCACGAACAACGCCATGACTCTTGCGTCTTATGCTTTGTTTACCAAAATTTCGGCAAAGAGAGGAATCACGGGATTCGGCTCGCAAGGCTTGGGCGGTTGGAACAACTACACCAGCGCAACGTGGGCGCTCGAAGAAACGCTGAAAATCGCGCGGGAAAACGAAAACCCGAGCAATGGGAACCAAGGGCTTGCCCTCTACGCCACTCTTCTGCACAATTTCGGCGCGGATAACTTCATTAACGCAAAAATTACGCAGTCGGGCGGACAAAACTACACGGCATATCTCAAATCTTGGCAGAATATCACGCACAACGATATGACCTACTATTTCAAAGATATACTCTGCGGGATCACGGCGGAACAGGCGGCGGAGTTCACCAACCCCGAATACCCGATGTTCGTGCCCGTTTCCAGCGTTTATCAAACGGGAAGAGGCTACGCTTACGACGGCGAAAAACGGTACTTCACCACAATGCAACCGTACGTAATCCCCTACGGCGTCCCCTTCAATATCGACCTTTCCCGCTATACTGCGCCGAACGGACAGTATGCGAGCGGAAGCGTCGTCATTCCCGAAGGCTTCGAATACCGCATCAAGAGCATTACGCAACCCGAACACGGCAATATCGCTCAGAAGGACAACTTCAATTTCACCTTTACGCCCGATAAAAACATGCGTTCCGGAAAAATCGTCGTCACGCTCGAAATCGCCAAAAAGGACAATGCGTTTAAGGTCGCAGACGTCGATTTGGTGCTCGAATTCGAGCAATCGCACGAAACCAATAAAATGACGCTGGAACGGACCACCTACGCCTATGCGGCAGATAAGATGTATACCGACGCGCAGGAGGCGTTCGATAGCGGCTACAAGGGCTACGAATCGGTTGCGAAGAAAGATCACTCCAACCCCACCCAAAACTGTAATACCGATATTTGGTTCTATCCCGACAACGAAGCAACCCGCGAGAAATACCCCGACGTGCCTGAGTCGTACTTCGTACACGACAACACCATTGAAGAACTCAGTGGGAAACTTTATATCGAGAAAGAAGGCAAATACCGCTTATATCTGCGCGGACGACTCAACTGCGCGCTCTATTATTCGTTGGACGGCGGAAACACCTACAAGCTCGGACCAACGATCAAAGATACAAAAGCGCCCTCAGGCAGTCACCTCTTCCGCCCCAACGACAGCAAAACCTACGTTGATTTGGACTTGGAAGAAGACAGTTGGATCTACATCAAGGAAGTGCTTATCGTGCAATCGACGCCCTCCGTAAGCTATATCGGCGTTGGCTTGGCACAATGGACGGATCCCTTGTTTACCATGGTGGATAAGTATTACGATAAGGACGGGAACGAAGTCGCTTCCGCCGACGACGAAAACTACGATCATACGATTACCCATTACTACGATTATCAAGGCAACGAGGTGAGCGCGGACGTTGCAAACGCCGCAGAGAAGATCGAGCCCGTCGTCACCGATAGACAACAACCCTATGTAAACGCATATAGAAGCGATTACGAATTCCCCTCGAACGCGGACTTCGAAACCGATTACTTCTACGTGAGAACGCACAACTACAATTACAGCGCCACTGCGGAAGGGCTGACCCCGAGCGTCGTAGGTCCGGACCCCTGTCATGAAAAGTATCCCATCGAAAATCTTTTCGACAGCGATCCTACGAACATCATTTCGTCGAAAGACGTCGTTTCGGAGAGCGCGCCGTGGGAGCTTAAAATCGATCTGGGCAAAGTGATCGAAGCCAACCGAATGGAGATCACGGGATTTTTATTCGGCGGTAACGGAAGTAAAAACCAAACGCCCAATTCGATCACCCTTTACTTGGGGAAGACGCTCGACGACATGAAGGAAGTCATATCCTTCGACAACGGAAAGGTCGACGGCGTGATGCTGAAATTCAACTTCGAAACGACGCAGTTCCGCTATTACAGGCTCGTCGTAAGACATACCGTCGAAGGCAGATTCGGATCGATCGCCAAAATCGATTTCTGCAATCAAATCCCCGGCGGAACGCTCGTCGCCCCCTCCGACGACGCCATTCTGTACCAAGGCGATTGGCGGATCGAACAAACGCAAGCCACCTTCGGGCACGTGTTCGCGGGCAAGAAAAACGCAACGCTTACCTTTGAATTTACAGGCTCGCGCGTGGGCTTCCTTGCCTCTCCCGATTTCGGAAAGAATTTCGAGGTAGAGATCGACGGACAAAAGATGAGCTCCATCGAACTGAAAGAGGACAACGGAACTTCCGCCCTCGTCTATCTCACCAAAGCGCTTGAAAGCGGAAAGCACAAAGTCGTGCTGAAATGCTTGGGCGATGCGAATATCGACTCGATCGTCGTTTATCCGTAACCGTTAGTAAACCCCCGTGCGGATCCGCACGGGGGTTTCTTTATCTCCATAATAGAACGCGCGGGCTTTGCAACCAAAGCCCGCGCTGTTTTTTTAAATGACCGTCATCGCTCATAGCGCCTCGACCGTCACGGCGCGGTCTTTCAGAGAAAAATGCAGTTCCGACGGTTCGCAGTCATCCGCAATATACCCCACGGGAAACAATGCGATCATGTTATAATTCCGCATCTGCGGGAATTCGCTTTTCAGCAGATGTTCGTCAAAACTTCCGATCCAAGTCGTGCCCAACCCTAAATCGTGAATTTCCAGCATCATTTGCGTTGCAACGATAGCAGCGTCGATATCGGCAAAATTTTTGCCGTCGTACTTCCTTACCCACGCCTCGTTCGGCGCGGCGCCGACCGCGAAAATCACGGGAGCTTGTCCGACAAAAGGAAAGCGCGTCGTTTTGATCAGTTTGTTCTTGGCGCACTCGCTTTTGGCGATCCAAATTTTGTACGGCTGAAAATTGACCGCCGTGGGAGCTCTTCTCCCCGCTTCGATGATTTTGTCAATTTTCTCCTGCTCGATTGCTTGATCCGAAAATTTTCTTACGGAATACCGCTCGATCGCAAGCTGCAAAAAATCCTTCATTTTGATTTCCTTTATTGTATTTGCTTTACGATGACATTTTAACATAAACGCGCCGAAAAAGCAAGATGAGGGAAGGAAAAAGCGCATTGCAAAAAAATTTCGAATAATTTCAAAAAACGACTGAAAAACGCTTGATAATTTTGTTCTCGTTTGGTAAAATAAACAGGCAAAACATAGTTATTGGGGTGTCGCCAAGCGGTAAGGCAACGGACTCTGACTCCGTCATTCGTTGGTTCGAATCCAGCTACCCCAGCCAAAGGCACTATATATTGTGGTTATTTGAGAGAGATGAGCACAATATACAGTGCCGTTTTTTTGTATTTTGGGGACTTTTTGGGGACCAAACCGCCCGCACGGCGCGCACTTAAAGGTTATATATAACCTTTCGTCCTTCTTTCAGCATAAATTCTTTGCCAAAATGCGTGTACACGTTGCTCGTCTGCGTTCCGTCGGCGGCGTGTCCCGCCCATACGGAAACGACTTCACGGGGGACCGAGCATTCTTGGGCTCTTGTTATGAAGGTATGGCGAAGCTCGTGCAGGTGGTGCGACGGCATGAGCCGCTTCATTGCCTGCGTGAGCGCGTTCGGATTCACCGTACGCATAGCGTCAAGGTCCATTTCGGGAAGCCACCGCGCAAGCATGGGTGTAACGGGTATGAGCCGCCTCCGCTCCTGATACCCCTTTCGAAGCTTCGAGCACAGCACGGAAATAAATTCACCCTCGATACGAGCGCTTGCGAGCTCGCTCCTTCGGATTCCCGTATAGAGCAGAAACAAGAGCGCGCTTTTTACTTCGGGTGCGCAGTTGCTCTCCCTGATGAGCTCGATAAGCTCGCGCTCTTCCGCCCGCGTTAAAGCGCAGCCATTCTTCTCCTCGTACTTCGGCGGTTTCATTAACCGCATGGGCGATTTCTCCAAGAGGTCGTCCCCTACCGCGAAATCGAACACAGCTTTTAAAGTTTGAAACACCTTCGTCGCCGTTCGCGGCTTTCCCGCTTCGATGTAGTCGTTTATAACGCTCTGAATATCCGACTGACGGATTCCGTCAATGCTCCGCCCCGCAAACGCAGGCAATAGGCTTGCGCGGAAAAGACTTTCGTAAAACGTGATCGTTCCCCGCTTCACCGTCGGGCGTTTGAGCTCGAACCAACGACGAGCGACCGTTTCGAAGAGCGGCGCGCCCGCGGGTTCGGCAGGTTCTTCCTGCGACGTCGGTAATTTACAGCTCGTAAGCGCGGCGAGAAATTTCGGTTTCAGTTTTTCGTAGTCCTTCGAGGACACGGCAAGGTTCAACCCGAATTTACGTAAGCGCGCTTCGAATACTCCGTTTGGCTTCTGCCGAACGGGAACAGGCAGTTCGATAGTAATTAAGTTTTGAAATTCTTTCGGCATTTGTTTAATCTCCTTTTTAGTGAAATGAAATGCCGATTTTGGCGCAATGGTGTTGTCGCTCGGTTGTACCTCCTTTCGGTGTAGTTGCAAAAAATTCCCGCTCGTCGGGGAATTTTTTTTAGTTCAGAATCCCACGCGAGCGTGAGTACGGGCGCGCGTGGTTCGGTGTCGAGAAGCGTGAGCGATTCAGCTACCAACAAGTAGATCTCGCGGAGCTTCTCTTGCAACAGTTTTTCTTTTGTCATAACAAAATCTCCTTTCGGCAAGGGTGCCGTTAAGGAAAATTTTACCATGTTTGCACTCAAAAAATTCAGTCGGTTTTTACAAAGTAAAAATCCGACTGCGTTTCTCATGCCTTCTTTTTCGGCGTTTGGGAAGGAGCTCCTAATTGCTTGCGCTGTTCGGCTTCCAGCTCCCGAATGCTCTTCTCGGGCGTAGGGAGCTCCTCGGGCATTGTGCCGCCGAGCTCGGCGATCGTTTCGCGCACCGCTCTCCCCACTTGATAATGCGCGGCATTCGCCTCGGCGGGAGTGGACGTCCCCTCGCGGCGCATTTTGGCTTCTGTTTGGGTAATGCGGAATAAGTTTGCCGCCAGCTCTTCACCGCCCATCCAATCGAGAATCTCTTCTCCTTGCGCAAGCCCTTTGTGCTCGGCAATATCCCGCGCGGTCATTCCGCCGTACAGTCCGCGGTAGCCTGCGTCCTGAAACGTAGCATATTCTTGGTTGGTAATAATGCCCGCCTTGTGTGCAGCTTCGGCAAGCAGCATATTCTTTTGCTTAACGTCGCCGCGGATAAATAATCGCTTCTCGTCCTCGGAGAGAACGTTATAGAGCTCGGCGAGCTCCTGTTGCCGCGTTTTAACGGCAAAGTAGGTTTGCCCGAGCGCAATCACTTCCTTGCGCGGATCCCCGTTCATCACAATGAGGTAGCAGGCGTAACGGGTGAGCTTGTAGTCTATCTGGCTCCGCTTTGCGCCGCTCCCGATATCGACCATTTTCCTGAGGTCAGGAAAATGGTCGGAAACTTGTTGCTGGCTGATCTTACAGGCAATCTGCGCAGTTTTAATTACCTTATGGAAGTTCTCCCATTTGGCATACTGCAAAACGCCCTGTAATTCGCGGGCAAGCCAATATTCATATCCGTTTTCATCGACGTGCCTAATATCGTCGAATAGCTTCTTTTGTTTTAAATCGAGTTCATTCATTTGTTTATGCCTTTTTTACGTTTTCTTATGTAAGAAAAATTATCGCTATTCAATGCTTTTGAACGCTGCTTCCAAATTTTATATTGATTTTTATAATCAGTCGGAGAAACCCGTTTATAAAACTTAATACGTTTTATTTTTTCGCTTGTTTTTATAAGTTCGTCGGGTGCATAAAGAACTTGCCTCCAAACGAATTTATCATCGTTTAACAGCCAAATCCCAATGGAAGGATATAGCGAATCGTCGTTTGAGTCAACAGCATACTGATAATAGCAAAGTTTTAGTGTGAAAACTCCTTGTGGCTTTATAAACTTTCTTTTAAAAACTGCGTATTCGTCCTTACCGATTTTTCGAATGTAGTTTATATCTCCTTCAATAGGATATACTCGTGTATTAGCTCTTAATTGCGTTGCTACGCAAATATCCATTATTTCCGTTTTTCCTGTATTCTTTAAAGTGTATTCTACACAAACCCACTTGCTTACATCAGCAACATTTAAAGATATATTTTCTTTTTTTAACAATTTAACAAATACAGCAAAATCAACCTCTTCCTCTTTGTTATACGGGTGAATCGATTTACAGCTCACTATTTCAAGATTCGGTTTCGTTTTTTCATTTTCTCTTTCCCGCTGTATTTTTGCCGTTATCAAAACTCCCAAAAGGGTAATTGCACCACCCAAAATATTACTTACGATTGCCGTTAAAAACGTTTGCCACCAATCCATACTCCCCTCTCACGCCTTTTTTTTCGATGCCTCGGAAGAGGCGTTTTGTTTTTGCCAAATTTTTATCGTATCCAATAACAAGCTTTGCATGTCAGGTCTTAGGTCGCGGTATGCTTCTATCAAATTGCGCTCTTCTGCCGTATATTCGGATAGTGGAGTGTTTGAAACGTTGCGGTTCCAATCACCCTCTCGACCAAGAAGATAATCGGTTGTGACTTGGAAATAGTCGGCAATTTTACTTAGCTTTTTAGCAGGCGGGATTCGGTCCGTGCTTTCCCACATTCCAACGCTTCCCACTCCTACATTTAAAACTCTTGCTAATTGCGCCTGCGAAAAGCCTTTTTCTTCCCGAAGCTCTTTCAGTCTTAAAGAAAAATTCATAACATACCTCGCTGATAATGGTATCACAAAAAGTGAAAATCATAAATATTTTCAATCAAAACACTCTTTTTTCGTGATAGGCTGTTGACAAACACTCTGTTTTTGTGATAATATACTAACAAAAACGGAGAATTTAGATTCCGATGAAATGCACAAACGGAACGAAAAGAAATTTTGACTTTGTTATGACGGGTAATGCGTTGCAAGCGTTGCTATCTATTTTGGCGCGTATTGAAGACCAAATGCTCCCCAAGAAGGAAGAAATAGAAAAAGCTGTGCGGACTTCCATAAAGGAACTCTGCACAGCCATTTTGGATTTTTGTAGTTAACTCTTACCTTCTCTTCAAATAAGGAATTTCGTCTGAAATGAAGCCTACGCTACCGTCTATACTATCAAGCACGGCTAAATGGTCACAACAGTCCGAAATATAGTTTACAGCACACTGCGTAGAACCGTCTTGTAATCTGGTAAACCATTCACACTCGGCTTGGCAATCAACTTTCTTATCGGCAGTCGATAAAAGCGGGCAAAAACTCATAGACCCTATACCTCCTTTGTAGATTTTGCTTTTTCGCAAGAAGCAATTAAACTTGTACAATTCTCCTCTTCCGCGAGTATGTTTTTCAGCCTTCATTCCTCGCTAACGGAATTATACCACAAAGAAGGTATTTCGTCAATACCGAAGAGTTAGAAGCTCTTCGGTAACACGCCGAAAAAGGCAACAGGCGGTTCGATTCCGTCATTCGGCTACAAAATCAAAGGAGCAACTATGGAACAAAAGAACTATTACGAAGCGGGACAAGAAGCAAGGCGCAAATTTGAAGAGGATAGAGCTAAACGCGCAGAATTTCAGCGTGGCTGGCATTCTTTGGACAACGAGTACGGAGAATGTGCGCCCTCTCCTCTTCCTAAGAACGGCAACTGCGACGAAGATACTTCCGATTAGTCGGGGATTTCGTTCCCGGGGATTTCGATTTCAAATCCCCGCACGGGTGGGACGAAGCGTGTGCAGCTCGCGCCGATCGGAAATCCCACCGCGAGCAAAAGTCCCCGTATATCAAGACGAAAACGAGAAGCTTCCCCCCGCCTAAGGGGGTAGTAAATAAGAACAAAAGGAGAATTGTAACAATGAACAAAATGCTAAAAATCCGTATCGAGAATACGACAAACGGGTATGTGGAAGAGTTGGAGTCGAATTGCGCTTTAATCGTTTCGGTGGGCGATGAGGACGACGACAAAAAAACTTATCCCGTAACGATACATTCCGCCGCGAATTGCTATCCCGCTATGCTTGTTTCACTCATTAGGGCGGTAGATCGCGAAAAAAAAGAAATCGAAAAACGCATTTTTCTGGGCTTTCGCGAATATCTCTCTCAGCTTTTCGACAAGGAAAAGGAGAGCGACAAATGACGGATAAGCAATTAGAAAAAAAGCTGACGGAGCACAAGCTAAGCGAGAAGGAAATAGCGGGCATGGACGCGAGCGAGCTCAAAAAGGAGCTCCGCGGCATGGATAACTTTGTAACTTCGATCAGGACGGCTATGACCGTTGTGCAGACGCAGGCGGCAGCACTTGCCGAGGCGGTGAAAAGCGCGTTCATGGAAACGGGCGGGATCGAAGGCGTTACGGTAATCAATGCCGAAGCTGCCCTGCGCGCCTGTAAGCTTGCGGACGCAGTGCTCGCGTAAGAGAAAACGCAAAGTTCGGGATTCAAACGGTGACACCGTATCGAACGTCGGCGCCGAAGAATCCCACCCGTGCGGGGATTTCAAAATAGATCCTCGCTACGATCGGAGCGACCAACAAGGAGGCAAATCACATGGAAATCGATAGAGATTTCACGCTCTACGGCTTTGAGCGCAAATATTTAGGGGACGGCGGCGTAGCATTTTACCGCTACGGAACGCCGAAAAACAAGAATTTAGAATGTTCCGTTCGGGAGGAAAACTATTACAGCGGATACGAATATTCCGTATTCCGCGTGCAAATTCCGAAGCCGCGGGCGCGGATTCTGACGGGCTCGGTATTGATTATCCGAAACAGTAAGAACCGTTACAAATTTTGCATGGAGAACGACAAAGAAGTAACGTTCGGCGACGCGATCACGTTAAAAGAAATCCGCGAGCAAGTAGACGCATTTTTCAAGGAGAAGAAACGATGAGCAACCGTATTCGTTGCGTATGCGGCGCAAGGCTTCAACCCTCCCGCCTGTTAAAAAACGGTCGCACGGTATGCCCCGCCTGCGGAGCGAAAATCCCGTGCAAGCGGATCCAAAAGTCCCGCAGGCGCAAAGTTCGCATATTCAAGCTGCATTGCTTTTGCGGGAAGCGGTACCGCATTCCTCTCCCTTCGGGCTCCTTTCAGTTCCATTGCAGACGTTGCGGGCGCGGGCTCTTCTCCGTCCGCCCGCGGGAGCTGAACGGCGTTATGCTCCCGCGTTACATAGAATCGGCGCACACACTCTAAATGCCGACAGGCGGGGAACTCTCCGCCCCTCGGCTTACAATTTTCTTTTTTTCCTGATTCGGCGCGGGCGGACACGCCCCGCCGATGACGGGAAGAAGAATGAATCAACAGGAAAACAAGGAAAATTGTACCTAACAAGTCAATATCGGTTTGCCGACCGAATTGAAAAAATAAATTGCGAGGTGCAAAAATGGCAAAAGGAACAAAGAAAGCAAAGCATTGGGGCGTAACCGTCGGAATTATTTTGGCGGTAATTCTCGCTCTTGCACTGAGTTTGAGCGTGCTCACGGGTGGCTTCCGCGATTGGACGAAGCTCAAACCCGATCAGACGGAACAGCCGACGGACGGCGAGCAAACGACGGGCGGGCTCGTAATGCCCGAAGCAACGACAGGAAACGGTATTGCGCTGATGAGCGCGCCGATCGCCAAAGAGAATTACGAGGAGTACGGCATTTCGCCGCAAGCGGAAACGGCGTACACACTCACCGCTACAATTACGCCCGAAAACGCAGATGACAAGCGCGTGGAATGGACGGTTGCGCCCGTATCGGGCAACACCAACGCAACGGAATATATCACTCTAACTGCAAACGGGCTTACGGCAACCGTAGCCTGCAAGAAGGCATTTGACGTTCAATTCATCGTCACGGTTAAGTCTTTGGATAATCCCAATGCAACGGCGACCTGTACTTTGGATTACGTCGAGCGTTTATTGGACGCAACAGTAACCGTGCCGAAATTGTCATCGACAACGGGAACTGTAACCTATACGCCCATATCTTCCAAATTCACCGTCGCGTGCGAAAAAGAGATGAAAATCAATAATTTCGTATTTAATCGGGAATTTGACACGGCGTTTCAGGAAGTTGCCAATAACGTGGTAGAAAGAACTACGTTTTATTGCATTTACGACTATACAAATAAAAGCTGTCAGCAAAAAGGGAATGGATTTGAATTCAGTGAGATTGATGATTATACTATCTCCTCTTCCCATTGCCCTACCGAATACGGCGTAGAGCTAATAGAGGGCTTGTTCGGTTGCTTTTATTACATGGACGATCAAGGTTATTACGAAGGCAGGCTCGGTGACGCAATTACTGCGTTTAGAACCGCAAGCACGCAAAAAAGCTTAGGAACGATTGACGTGACGATCACTTCGAAATACGGCGGCAAGGAATACGGTAGCGTAAAAAAGACGGTAGAAATATGGGCAGACAGTTCCGCATTTCACGTCACGGCTGAGGACGTTTCTTTGTCTAAGGATTCGCTGACGTTTTAAGTCGGCGAAAAGACAGGCATAGCGGGGATCTGGTTTCCCCCTATGCTTGCAATTACGAGGTGAGTTATGGAAAAGAAAAAAAACGGCGGAATTGCCGGAATAATCGCTCTCGTGGTTGTCGTTGTACTCCTTATTGGTGCCGTCGGATTTGTGTTTCGGTTTACAAACGGGTTTAACGAAGATTTTAAGAAATTTTATCTCGTGTACAACGGCGAAGAAATAGTAGCGAAAAAGAAAACGTTAGAATTCAGAACGAACAGCACTTCCAAAATCGACGTCAAGTATACGTTCGATTATTTTAACGACGTGCCGCGCGATTACAACGTTGAGATTATTCCGAACAGCGATTCAAATTTTGAGTTCACTGTCGACGGAAAAAACATGCTTTGGAGCGACGTTGATACCTTAGCGGAATTTTTTCACTTCAACAAGGAAGCCTCTTCCTTTTCGCTTAAAATGCCTTCCGAGCGTTCCATGCAAAACATTTTATCGGCAATGTATGCAGGACAAACCGTGGAGATTCCCGACGATAAAGATTTGGATTCGGGCTATCCGTACACGCTCAACGTTTCATCTTACAATCAGAGCGTAAAGTATCGGATCGATTTTCGGATTTTCGTTTCGGTAGAAGAAATCGAATTGGAAGAAGGAAACCTTTACGTATGAGGAGCAGCATGAAAACGATACATAAAAGGATCCTTTCTTTGATCGCGGTCGTTTTCGTGGCGATTGCGGCAGTCCTCTCCGCTGCAATGACGCCGCGATCAACCGCATTGGCAGCAAGCTCAACCGTGAGAACGTACGAGGCGCAGAACGTCATGGACGACTTAAAGGACTCCGTCATCGACGGCAAGCCCTTCGACGTCGCCGACTACCCCTACCGCCACAACGATAAACCGCGAATAATCCTATTCGCGGAATTATGCTATTCGTACTATGCGACAAGACAAAGCGATTACGGGCTGTACGCTTACGTGTACAATCCCCAACAGCTCGCCTTCGATTTGAAATCGGATTGGAACAAGTTGCAGCTCCGCTTCGGGGATAAGACTTCGGCGAGCTTTGGAAAATACCGTCTTATCTATCTCAATAGCTCTACGGAAGCAGGCAGCGAAGGACGGTTTCTGAAATTCCGCTTGCAGCTCTCGACGGCGGAGCGCAACGAAATTCTTTCTGCTCTGAACGCAGACGAACGCGTATATGAACTGAGCGGCTTCGAGCTAAGCTATCAAAATCAGCTTACCGATTATCCCTGCCCGCAGAAATACACGTTCAAGGGCTTTGCGAAGGGCTACGGTTCGGACTACGCCGAAACGGATACGCTCGCGTTCTCGGTAGACGACTACGACCGCGTCATCGATTTCGACGTCCACCACACCGTATACCGCCCGCAGGGTGACTTTTACAACGGCGAGCAGGTACAGCTCAACTCCTGTTTTTTCCGTGTCCCGACCGAATACTTCGAAGCCTACGGGCGGCTTTCCGAGCTCATGTGCGAATGGTACGAATACCGCACGAAGCCCGCGATCGTCACGCAGGATAGAATGATCTACAATATCATCAACGGCTTGAAGGGACAACCGCTGAGCTCGTATTCCACCTCCAACGGCTATATCGCCGTGCAGGCGTTCGGCAACAAAGACGGCAGTTGGTTCGGTGATAAATGGCAAACCTTCGATTGGGCTTCCAATTACGATATGAAGGCTGAATATTCGGGAATGAGCGGGTTGATGAATTGGACGCAAGATTTCTTCGCAAATGAACGTTTCGACCGCTTTTCGGGCGCATTCTATTCTCCCGAGAATTACATGGATTACAGCGTCCGCGCCGACGTGGTGAAGGACGAGCTCCTCTTGATTAGTAAATCGCTCGGCGGCGAACTGTACGGCGGACGGTACAGCGCGGCGCTCTTCTCCGATCAAGTAGACGAAGGGCATACCCGCGGATACAATCCGAGCGTCGTGATCAAAGCGGACGACGATCAAGTGATTTGGTGGAACGATACCACGAAAAGCTTTTGGCAGAAGATCTTCGGCGGGTATGACGTAACGACGCAGTACGATTCCTTAAAAGCGATCGTTACGCTTACGGAAAAGGACTTGAACGGCTCGGATACCGCTGTCGCAGATACGCTGTGTATTTCCGCAAGCGACGTTCCGAAGCTTCGGGAAGAGTACAAAGCGGCGGGCAAAACCGATACGGTGGTGCTCCTCCGCTACGGGACAAGCAAATACTTTTCCGCCCCCTGCGCGGCGTACTATTGCCAAGAAAAGGACAACCCCGAAAGCAGCAAGGACACCATGGACGAATGGGTTGCACGGCGGATCCATTGGCAGCAGTCGGATAAAGAAATTGTTTCCTATCTCTCGTGGCAGACGGTTTATCTCGATTTCGATATCATCTCGCTTACCTTCACGGACAACGACGTGTCGGTCGTGGTGCCCGTGGTATCGTCCCCCACCGACGCGATCGGGGGAATCACCCCACCACTCGAAGAGGATTACAGCGACGGGAGCATAGCGTGGTGGAAAATCGCGCTTGCCGCGGTAGTTCTTGTGATTGTCGCGGTTATCGTTTACAAGCTCGTCAAGGGCGCGTTATCCTTAATTTTCAAGTGAGGACATGGCATGAAAAAATTTTTGAAAGTATTGTTTTTATTATTGCTTGTCTTTGTTGCCGCAGGCGTAACCGCAGGGCTGGTGCGGAACAGGACGGCGGATAAAACCTGTAAGCATGAATTAGAATCGTCTGCGACAGTAGCGCCCACCTGCACGACGGACGGGCACACGGGCGACATTACGTGCAAGATCTGCGGAGAAAAGCTTCTCGACGGGGACAATCTTCCCGCGCTCGGGCACACGCCCGAGGAGATTCCCGCGGTAGCTCCGACGTGTTCGCAAACGGGCTTGACCGCAGGGAGCAAGTGTACACGGTGCGGCGAGATCCTGACCGCGCAGGAAGCCATTCCCGCGCTCGGGCACACGCCCGAGGAAATCCCCGCGGTAGCTCCGACGTGTTCGCAAACAGGCTTGACCGCAGGGAGTAAGTGCGTGCATTGCGGCGAGATCCTGACCGCGCAGGAAGCCGTTCCCGCACTCGGGCACGTTTCTGAAATCGTGCTCGAAGGACACGCCGCTACCTGCACCGAGGAAGGCGTGACGGATATTTTGAAATGCTCCCACTGTAACGTGCTTCTATCCGAGCAAGAACAAATCCCCGCGCTTGGGCATGAGCTCGCAGAGCTCCCTGCGGTGGCGGCGACGTGTACGCAGGCGGGTTTGTCGGCGGGTTCCCATTGTGAACGGTGCGACGACAACGTCGTCCCGCAGGAAACCGTTCCCGCCCTCGGGCATACCTTCGGCGAATGGACGACGACGTCGCCGAAATGCTATGAGGAGAAGATCCGCAAATGCGAAGTCTGCGAAGAGCAGGAACGCAAGTTCACTCAAAAGCAAGACCACGTGCAGGCACAAAACGGTTATCATTGCGAGCATTGCGGAAAAATGCTGATTACGGTCAACGGGACAGAACTTGCGGGGTGCGACAGCGCGCTGGAAGAGCTCACCGTTTACTTCGACGCCGACGGTATTATAATTCGCAGTATTGCCCCCTATGCTTTTGCAGGGAAGAACCTACGCGATGTGAAAATCAAAACCTATTTGGAGTATGTCGGTGAATACGCGTTTTTCGGGTGCTACGAGGACTTGCGCATTGCGCTTTACACCGATTACGGCGCAAATACCGACATGGAACATTGGGCGCTCGAATGGTATTACGGCAACGGCGATTTTGAATCCCCCTTCTACTATTACACTACGACGGAGCCTGTCACCAAGGCAAGCGAGGAGAATGAATGAAGGTAGTCAAATGGATTTTTTGGATCATAGGCTTTCTCGTCGGCGCGGCGATCCTCGCCTTCTTCATTTGGCTCGGCGTTCAGCTCGGACAGTTCCTCGGGCTGATAAAATAAGCGGGGATTTCGTTCGAGCTCGATCGGATCTCTAATCCCCGCACGGGTGGGACGAAGCGTGTGCAGCTCGCGCCGATCCGCGCAACCGCTGCGACGATTTAGGAGGAAGCAGAAATGCACGTATTCGGTTTGATTTTTAAAATAATAGGCTATGCGCTCGCCGCCTGCTTCATTGGCTACGTTGTGTTTACACTAACGGGGGTTTTATGACGCGCGGCGCAAAGAAACGGTTAACCTTCCATTTTATCGCGTCGGCAATCTTGGCGGGAATTATCGCGCTCGGCTGTTGGCGCTGCTCGGGGGCATTCCTCCGCTTTTGGGAGAGCGTGCGGGACTTCTTCCATTCCCTTGCGTACTTCGCGCTGTTTCCCGTAACGCCTACCGTTACGAGCATTTCCTACGGCATGGAAGAAGGCGCGCCGCGCGTATGGGCGGAAGTCGTCGAGGTCGCAAAGCTATTCGGGAGCCGTTTCATTTCGGCAGAGAATTTCTTTTCCTATCTCACCATGCTCGCAAACGGGTTGATGAAATTCATGTATTTCTTCCTTGCCTTCGTCGTTCTCGTCGGGTTCCCGTTCGGGCTCTGCCTGTACAAATCTATTCACACGCAGAACCGCGACCATAACAAAAAGACAAGATCGTTGCAATGGTTTCTGCGCTTCGAAGAGCGTATTATTGCCCCGTGTAAGCAGTTTGTAAAAGGCTTTTGGAAGTTCTTCCGCAGACACAAGCTGTACAGCGTAAGCGTTATTTTAATAGCCCTCTATTTCATGAACGCGTATACGTTAGCGCTCGAAGCGCTCGCATGGCTCTTTTACTTCTGCCTTTCTTTCGATCTTCCGAACCTCGGCGTGCAGGCGGTAAAGCTTTGTTACGACGTCGGGCTCGGCTTCCGACTGTTCCCGTGGTGGGTTTGGCTCATCATAGGGTTCTACATGTTTGACAAGATACGCCGTGAAATCGGATACCGCCGCTTGGAGAAGCGCGAGGAGCAACTACGGGATTTCATCGACAAGCGCCCGATCGTTTCCATGATCTGCGCGCCCATGCGCGAGGGTAAAACAACGCTCCTGACTTCTCTCCTCATGTCGCTTGAAAAGAAAATGCGAAGCGACGCCAAAGACGGTATGCGAGATATTGACATGAAGTTCCCGCTCTTCCCGTGGATCATGCTTGAAAAGATGATTCAAAAGGAAATGAAACGACACCGCATTTATACGCTTGAAACAACGCGGGAATGGGTTGCGGGCATATTTGCAGCGTATCAAGCATTGAAAGGCTATCCGCTTATGTTGAAGTCCTACCGCAGGTGGCTACGTAAAGAATACGGTTTGACGTTTGACACCGCATTCTTCGGCTATGACACGGAGCGCCTGCCCATGGAATACAATGGCGGGCTCGGCGCGGAATCGATCTACGACGCGATCAGAAGCTACGCGCAGCTCTATTTCATCTATGCTTCGCCGACGTCGCTCATCATTTCCAACTACCCCGTTCGCCTTGACGACGATTACGATGACATAGGCAATTTCCCGCAGTGGGTTGACGACTTCTTCCGCAGAGATCCTTCGTCGCTCGAAAAATCGAGAATGTCGCACGTGCTTGTGCAGGATTCGATACGGCTCGGGAAAACCATGGATCCGAACAATCCGCTCAGGGATTCCTTCGAATTCGGCGTCGCAGGCTTAACCGAAATCGGGAAAGAGCGCGGCAATCAAAAGGATATGGAAGGCATTAAAATGATCGATGAGAACGTCAATCAAAAAAACGATCTATTTAATTCTCAGTTAAAGCTCATCGGGCATAGCGCTACGGTTTACTTTATTCCGTTTATCCGCTTCCTTTGCGACGAACAGCGTCCCGAGAGCTGGGGCGCGGACGCCCGCGAGCTCTGCGACATTATTATGCTTACGGAGAAATCCTCCGACAAAATCCTTATGCCGTTCTTTGCGATTGAAGAAGCGCTGTATCTCGTAACGAAGAAAGTCGTCGGGAATCTTTACGACGAACAGCGGTACAATCGCGGCGATCATACGCTTTCCATGTATCTTTTGAAAGGTATTTACAAAAAGATATACGACCACTTCCAAAGGGTGCGGAATACCTTCGGCGGTTATACTGTCGCAACGCACGTGGAAGCGGGCAACGGTCAAGGCAAAATGGAAAAATCAAAGCTATTCGTTTCCCGCAAGAAGGTGTATACCAACCGCTTCGATACGGCGGCATATCGCGGGTTCTATTCCGAAAAAGCAAAACTCTCGAAATACGGGTTAAACGATATACCCGTGTATCAGGGGCTTACGCCTTCTAAGGACGAGCTGCATTTGCAGACAAGTCATTTCTTCGAAAAGCTGTTCGTCATCTTCGGAGAGCAGAAGGCGCAAGAAATTGTTCAACAAATGGCGGCGATGATTGACAAAGCGAGCAATGGCAAAAACAAGCCCACCAAAGGCAGGAAGCCGCGTACGACCGCAAAGACAAAGCAAAGCGCGGAAGGTCAGGAAGGCGGCAATGCCGAAGCGTGCGAGAGCGAAAAGGCAGATACGACCGCCGCGTAAGGATATGGCGGCGCGCTTGTTCGTTTAATAGAAAATTACTCCCCCGCGCAGGGTGGAGCTCGCCGACCAACCGATTCCGATTGAAGAAGGCGCATGCGCCTCTTCAACGGAACGGTGGACGGCAGAACACCCAGCGCGGGGAGTTTGGCGGGACAACGCGTTACGATACGTCTACCGCATGACAAGTCACAATAGCGTTGTACCGCATTGATTTTTCCAAAATTAGCCCTTGTGGCTGATTTTGGAACCCGCCCCCGAACGGTGATATAGTATCAAACGTCGGCGCCGTAAAATCCCACCCGTGCGGTGATTTCTCCCGAAACGTCGCAAACGAGGTATCCCCATGAACCAAGAAGCTTACGTACAGTTGGAAAATACGAAAATGAAGCTCTACCGCATTTTGGCGGAAGAGCTTACAGGACATGAGCGGAAACGGTTCAACTATGACGAGCTCGCCGAGCGCCTGAATTGCTCGCGAACGGCAATCCGCTACAACGTCGGCAAGCTTCTCTCTGCGGGAATCATCGGCAGCGAGGACGGCAAGCTCTATTTGAAAATCGGGTGACGGTTTTCCGCGGCGGGCTCGCCGATCGGCGCGAGGTGCATATACTTCGTCCCACCCGTACGGGGATTTAAAATCGAAACGCCCGGGGACGAAATCCCCAAAATAAGACAAGGAGCCAAGTCATGGCAAAGGCGCAAAAACAACGGAATAAAGAAGCGCAAGCGCACGGAAGCTATATCAGTCGTCCGCTTGACTTTTCCGTGTTCGGGCTTACCCGTCCGAACGCTTCTACGCGCCTTGCCGTAAGCGCCGTTCGAAGCCTTTCCGCAGGCGGAGAGTTCTGCGAGTTCACGCAAACGCAATTCGCAGAGCGTTACGGAGTTTCCCGTTCCACCGCCGCAAGGGGATTTAAAAAAATCATTGGCAGCTCCGCTTTCGAACGCGGAGAGAAACTGCGGCAATATAAGTTTGTCCCCTCCGAGCTCGCCGACGAGGGCGAAACCAAGGAATACATAAGGATCTACGATTGGACATATCACGCTCATTTCCATATCGGTGCCAAGCAAGTGCAGCTCGTCCCCGTGCAGGTGGAGATCCTCTCCTTTATCCGCGGGCGCACACTCATGAACAAAAACCGTATCGCCAAGCTGTCGCGGCGTTATATTGCGAGAAAGCTCGGCATTTCCTCCGATTGCGTATCGAAGAACGTAAAAGTGTTGGAGGCTACGGGAATCCTGATCATCACCGAAAAGGACGGTATCGAGCGCTCCGTGAACGCAAGCACGCGGACAAACTTCAAGATCAATGAGGTGCTTTGGAGGCAAAAGGAACGCGAAACGTTAAAGCGCCGCGAGCGGAAGGCTCCCGAACCCTCTCCCGTCAACGCAGGCGAGCTTTCCGACGAGGACAAGCTGATTATGCGCAAGCGCTACTATGCCCAGCGCGAAGCTATGGAAAATGAACGCAAGAGGAAAATTGAAAAAGAGCTCGAACGCGACGAGCTTTATAAGAGCGCGGAAAATGAGCTCCAAGGACAAAAGAGAAAAATTTCGCAGGCACAAATCGATCATAACACGGCAGAGCTCAGAAAGCTATTAGAGAGGCATTTGGAGCTCCAAAAGCAAAAGCGCGAGAGAATGCAGTTGTTCGGTTATACCGAACAGGACTTCCTCCCGCAGTATCTTTGCGCAGAATGCAAGGATACGGGAAACCGTGCGGATCGCACTTTCTGCGACTGTTGGGAGAGGCTGCGACGATGAATACGGTATATTGTAACTTGGCGGAATTGAATCTAAAAATTGAATGAGCGGTAATCGCTCTTTTCGGCGTACAGTAAAGCGCTCCGTGCGGGAGCGCTTTTTTTGTGCGGATTTTAATTTCTATCACAAAAAGACACTAAAATAGGCAAAAACGGACGGCAAAAATGAAAAAATGCTCAATAACGGACAGTAGTAATAATAAAGAAAATATTTTGAAATAAAAGCGCCACTATGGCGGCGCAGGTTAGTACGGTGCGGCGCGAGCGCCGCCGTTCATCGTGACGGGAAGAAGGAAGCCGCCCCCGCAGGGCGGCTTTTCTATAACGAAAGGCGCGCGGATAACGAATGAACCCGCCGCGGCGGCTCGATCACCTCCGTGTTGGGACGTTGGATCCTGCGTCACCCTATGGCGGGGATTTCGCCGACGTCGTGCGCCCACCCAAACGTATCCCCCGCACGATCACTTCCCGAGCGTAATGCCCCGCACGATCACTTCCCGAGCGTAATGCCCCGCCACCGTAAACGGATATAAAACGGCTTGACTTTTCTCCTATGAAAAGCTATAATAAAATTCCTGCGGGAACGCAGGAGTGAACGGGGCGACCCGTGGCGGTTAGCACTTCCTAAAAAAGGAGGTGGTACATATGAAAAAGGAAATTCTTTCTATCTTGCTCGAACTCGTTCAGCTTGGGATCGCAACTTCCGTTACCGTGACCAAAACCACTGTAACCGTACGTATAAAAAAATAACCGCCCCCTGAGCAAAGGTTTGCGGTTATTTCATAGCTGGAACTTAGGCTAACCGCCGTGATCGGTTTCGCCCTTGTTCACTTATAGTATATACCCGAGAGATGAGTTTGTCAACCCTTTTTCGGAATTTTTTCAGAACCCGCCTCGGCGGGTTCTTATTTAACACTCTGCGGGGGGGGGCAGTGAATCGTAACCCCCTACCGAAGCGCCCCGCTTTGCTCTATTTTTTGCTTGGTCCCCAAAAGGTCCCCAACACAAAGGACGATTTTATATAAAGATATCCCCCATAAGTCACGGGGACTTTCGGGGGATTTTATGTAAAATTGCGCCAAAATCGGGTAAAATCTATATAAAAACGGAGGGTTCCGAGGCTCAGACGAAGCCTCTGACTCCGTCATTCGTTGGTTCGAATCCAGCTACCCCAGCCAAGAGCAACCTAAAACGAACCACTTTTTAAGGGAAGTTTTAGGTTGTTTTTTATTGTTTTAATACAATCAGCGGCGGTTTATGCCGCGAAAGCCGCTTGACATGAGAAAGGCGTGCGGTAGGCTATTTTGCCAACGGCAAACAATAAGCCCCGCAGGGGCGGTAGGTTTGGCTCTTTGCCTGAA
>Ga0073906_1002208_pt1 | contig 26423 bp, 21 predicted proteins | sample Inofromicrocosms_FD_65485 | JGI IMG/M metagenome (GOLD analysis project Ga0073906, IMG submission 65485) | Mouse cecum microbial communities from Vienna, Austria - Inoculum for glucosamine and mucus D2O microcosms | ecosystem: Host-associated > Mammals > Digestive system > Large intestine >...
CTGGTAAAACCCGCAGGCGAACTCGATTTCTTTACCGCGTAAAGCGCGAATAATTTCGGCAAGAGTGTCACCATTATCGGTAGGATAAATTGGCTGAGTTTTGCTCAAGGACACGGGTGAGCTGGACTCAGCTGGCGCTGCGTAAGCTGCTGCAATTGTTACATTGCTTGTGCCCACAGTGGCAAACAACATCCATGCGAACAATACGCTAAAGACTTTGCTAATAACTTTATTCTTTTGCATGAAAAACACCTCCATTATCCCGCGCAAAAGACTACTTGGTTGCCTTCTAACTTACTTTATCTTAAAGTACGCGACGCCCCGGCAACGTCGAATACGGTATAACTCTGTTTTACCACAAACTTTTTCACACAACAAGACTTGACAATGCAAGCAGCTAACATACCATTAAGTAAAAGACGAACATTATTACCAAATTATACTATAATATATAATATATGCCCAAGTTTGAACTAGTCTCCAAATACCAGCCTACTGGCGATCAGCCTCAAGCCATCGCTCAGCTTGCTGCTGGGCTAGATGCTAATGTCCGCGAGCAGACTTTACTTGGCGTGACTGGCTCCGGCAAAACTTTCACCATGGCAAACTTGATTCAGCACTATCAACGCCCTACTTTAATTCTTGCTCACAATAAGACTCTTGCCGCTCAGCTATACTCGGAGTTTCGGGAGTTTTTCCCTAAGAATGAAGTACATTATTTTGTTTCTTACTTCGATTATTATCAACCAGAAGCCTATATTGCCTCTACGGATACTTATATTGAGAAAGACTCCGCCATCAATGAAGAAATTGATCGCTTGCGTCACGCTGCTACTGTTGCACTCTTGACGCGTCCTGATACGATTGTGGTTGCGTCGGTCTCCTGTATCTATGGCATTGGCTCACCAGATCATTACACCGAGATGTCGTTGCCGCTCATGAAACAGAACGGACGTTGGACGGTCATTGGTAAGGACGCTCTTACTAGCATCCTCGCACAAGCCTCTCCCGAGACTATGCCAGACGCTCCGCTCATCAATGTCAGCACACAAAGCGATAGTTCACTCAGCCAGCAGAACTTCATCATTTACCTAATCGCCATGCAGTATCATCGCAATGACCTTGCCTTTGAACGTGGTAATTTTCGTGTTATGGGTGATACCATTGACCTATTTCCCGCCAGTGGGGAATGGGCCTACCGTTTTGAGTTTGGCTTTGACAATCTCGAAACCGTCCGCATTATTGATCCGCTCACTGGTGAAACTCGTGAAAAACCCGACCGGATTCATATATTTCCAAATACACATTATGCCACACCTAAAGATCAACTCACTCGCGCTATTGACGGCATCAAGGCTGAGTTTGATCTACGCATGAAATACTTTGAGAAGCACGAAAAATACCTCGAAGCTCAACGCCTCAGTCAGCGTACCAAATACGATCTCGAAATGCTCGAAGAGACTGGCTTCGTCAAGGGGATCGAAAATTACTCACGCCACCTCGACGGTCGCAAAGCTGGTGAGCCACCTGCTACCTTAATCGATTTCTTCCCGGAAGATTTTTTGCTCCTCGTCGATGAAAGCCACATGACTTTGCCGCAGGTGCGTGGTATGTATAATGGCGACCATGCTCGTAAAGAGACTCTAGTCGAATACGGCTTCCGCTTGCCGAGTGCATTAGACAACCGCCCACTTATCTTTACTGAATTTCAAAGCCATATTAAACATGCGGTATATGTCTCGGCCACCCCGGGTCCATACGAGCTTGAGCATTCTCCCGAGCCAGCCCAGCAGGTCATCCGCCCTACCGGCCTACTAGACCCGGAGATTGAAGTACGCCCTTCTGAAGGCCAAATCGACAATCTCATGGAAGAAATCGACAAGCGTATTGCTAAAGGTCAGCGCACTCTCGTCACGACGCTCACTAAACGCATGGCCGAAGATCTCACAGACTACCTCAAAGAACGCGATGTTAAAGTCGCCTATATCCACTCCGACATTGATACTTTGGAGCGTGGTGACATCTTGCGCGATTTGCGCACTGGCGTCTATGACGTACTAGTCGGTATTAACCTTCTACGCGAAGGGCTAGATCTTCCCGAAGTATCTTTGGTGGCGATTCTCGATGCCGATAAAGAAGGCTTCCTGCGTTCCGAGAGTGCTCTCATCCAGACTATTGGTCGTGCTGCTCGCCATGTCGAGGGTCACGTCATTATGTATGCTGATAATATCACCGAAAGTATGCACAAAGCCATCGATGAAACCATGCGTCGCCGTGACATCCAGCAGGAGTACAATAAGAAGAACGGTATCGTTCCGCGTTCTGTCCAGAAAGAAATTGGCGCTGGCTTGCGCGCCATCATCCCGCAAAAAGAAGAAGCCACCAAGCTGGATCTCAAACGTATTCCGCCAGAGGAGATTCCTAGCCTTATCAAGGAGCTCCAATCTCAAATGCAGCTTGCTGCCGCTAACCTTGACTTCGAGCAGGCCGCCTTCCTCCGTGACCAAATAGCGGAGATTAAGGGCGAGGCCAGTAAGAAAAAGAAATGATTAAACATCTGCCCAAATTCGCCATTGTGTCACTTACTATCATAATCATTGGGGTCACCTACGGTTTGTATATCATTCCACACCGCCAATACTCTAATGCTGATTTTGGCATAGAAACTTACCAAAGCTCTCGTGACCAAGACGCTGATGGTATTGACGACCAGACCGATATTCTCGAGAGCGCCCGCGCCTATCTCGCCACCAAGCCCAAGTATAAAAGTATTTACTATGCCACCGGCTATCCCGATGACAACCATGGCGTCTGCACTGATGTCGTAGCTTTTGCCCTAAAGGGCGCTGGCTATGACCTGCGTGAATTACTTGATGCTGACATCGAGGCTAGCCCTTCTGCCTACGATATCGAAGTCCCCGATAAGAACATCGATTTTCGTCGCGTCAAAAACCTCCAGGTCTGGTTCTCACGCCACGCCCAGAGTCTTACTACCGACACTAGTCAAATCTCCGAATGGCAAGGCGGCGACATTGTTGTCTTTCCGGATCATATCGGCCTCATCTCCAACCACCGCACCAGGGAAGGTAAACCCTTCCTGATTCACCACTACAGCCCCTTCCAAGTCACCTACGAAGAGGACGTGCTTGACCGCTACGGTCAGATTATTGGGCATTTTCGCATGAGCTAATTCCGGTTCCAGCCTCTAAAACATCACTATAATTACTCCGCAGCTACTCTCTCAATAGGATTTTTTTGACTGCTACAATAATCTTTGCCAAATCCCTCAAAATCTAAAATAACCATTGACATTTTAGGAAATGTGTGCTATAATGGAAGTATAGGGTGTAAACGCACCCCTAGCACCTATCCATTTTTATAGAGAAATTAGCGATTCTTGATTCTGTCATTTTTTGAAGGAGGAATTCTGTTATGAACCCTAATGCCACTTTCTCGGCGCTCCTGAATAAGGCGAAACACGCTGACTCATCCAAAGACGCTACGCTCCAGGAGGCCCTGGAGACTCACTTCGCCGCCCTCAAAAGCTACGGCTTCGACGCGTCATTGCAGGATGCTACTTTTGGTCAGATGATATCCATCTCCAAAGATAAGGAACCCTACATGAACGATCCCTTCGTGCTGAGCTGGGATACTGTCGCAAAGGTGGCTCGTTTCACTGAGCAGGTTTGCTTCTGTGTTGAGCTGCAAGAGCTGATACCTCGTATGGCATTGCTGGGTTGGACCATATCCTACAGCGATTCAGACTCCAATTCGAGACTGAGCGTCAACATCCAATATCGCGACGGTCTGGCGACCAGTTATAGTCCTACTTATGCAGACCTTCTCAAAATCCGTCGCGCCCTGGATGTCGCTGAAGTGGAATATGTCGTTGCCGCCGCCATGCCACTCTTCAAGGAGCTGGGGTGGGAGTTCAAGTGCTGCAAGGACTGCTATACCATTCTTGAAGCTGACAAGAAAAATCTCCACCATGTACCGTTCAACAGTCCCGATGTTGCCCATAAAATCGTCTCTGCCGCCCGCGCTCAGAAAGAGGCAAATCACATTGCCGAAGAAGTTTGCTGAGCCTAAACAAACCCCCGGTCCGCCGGGGGTTTACCCTTGTCGAAGCTTATGATCGTGTAAATAAGAACTTTTACAAATCCATAGCATCGATCAACCAACCAAAAGCCAAAACAACCTTGACTTTATAGCTAAAGTGTGCTACAATAGAAATATAAGCCTCGCAGAGGTTCAATCTGTAGTAGCTTGGTACGCACCTTACAGGTAGTCTCAGTGAGGCAAAATCTTCAAAGGAGTGATTAAAATGGGTTGGATTCTCACCCACAGTACTTCAGAGTCCGCAGCGCTTGATCTGATGCAATCTCGGAGCAAACCCCCGGTCGGTATCATCTTTATTGGCGGTAGCGACAACACCATCAAAACAATTGCGACCGCTATCAGTAGCCGCAGTCTCAGCACTCGTCCCCACACAACCTACGACATTATCACGTCTTCCGAGCTGGCATCTTTGCCGCAGGACATTTTCGAAGTCAATCATTTTGTAATCATCAACCTCCTCAGCGGTCTCAGCGGTAACCCCCGCTTCCGCCATGAGGTTGTTCGGGAGCTGCGTCAGCGTGGTGCCAAAAATGTCATCATGATCTGGATCAGGGGAAACCTCAAGTGTGACAACCCCGTCGCCTGTGCCATCGACGAAGCACTCCGCCAGAACCCGGCCACCGTTGATGGTCTCGACTACCTTTTCACCATGGAGCCCTAGCTCCACAACACCCCCGGCTTAGCCGGGGGCTTTTGCACCGCATAGCAGAACTAAAGCTAGTTGGCTAAGGCCTCTCCAACTATAAAAATCCCCCAGTTAACCGGGGGATTTTAAAGCATCGATGAAGGTATGGCCAATCATTAAGCGGGCGCAACTAGCGGTACCAAGCGTGGCTTCAGGTTATGTCAGCAGGAAACTCCCACGCCTCTAACAACGCAAACTGTTCCGCTAGTTCTATTCGGCGCTCTCTATCATTGGCCTCTCGGTAGGCTTGGTCTTTCCATTCTAGATAACCTAAGTCATCTTCCAGCTCCTTGAGAGATAGTTCGCAAAACGTATAGTATCGCACTGCGTTCTTTAGCTTGTATGCCTTGCGGGATTCTAAAAACCCCTCAGGCAAATATAACTCAGCTGAAAACAAGGTAATATCAAGCGTCAACCCTAACCCCGAAACTCGTTTCTGCAAGGATCTAAATTGCTCTACATATTGTCCCCACCTTTCAAAAACACATCGTAGCCCCCTTAAATATCCGTTCACATAATAATCGCCGTTAGGGTCAGTGTATGCTACGGTTATTTGATGTAAATCCGAGTAGAGACATGATGGACGCTCCTGCCAAGTATAATCAGTCTCTCGACATTCAATCAAGCTTACTGCCTGATATCCGGTCGCTTGGCGGATTTTCTGGATCTCCCAGTTTACGGAGTCAATAGAGCTTTTCATCTCCTCAACCAATTTTTCGTAAGTAATTTCGCCATTACGGTATAATCTCGCCATATATTCCATATGCATAAAGAAATCACTCTCTTTCCTGAAAATATCCTTCATCAACCTGATAATGTACAATCTTCTTCATATCTTACCATAAAATACTATATGATGCAAGAGCATTGCGGTCTTTACTATTTAATAAAACTCAAGTATTATACAAATAAGGTATTTAATCAAAATGGAAAAGATCCCCAGTTTTCACCAACCGGAACAAGAACCCGGTACTAGGCCAGATGTTTGCCCACCACTTACAGACATTTTGCAAAGCCCGGAGCAAGCTGAGCGGATTTGGCCAGAGTACGCCGCTGAGCTTCTTCCACAAATTGAAAAGCATACCCAGGATGCTCGCGCTATCGCCGAATATCTTGATGCCCTCAAACAAGGTGTTCTTGACACGGATACACGGGGGCGCTTCTATGAATCGGCTAGCAATTTGTTAAATAACCCTGAGCAAGAGCGTATTGCGTTATTTTTGCCATTTGAGAGTTTTCCGACCACCGACGACCATAGCCATGCAGCAGAGCAGTTCCGCTCAAGCTATCTTACTGCTTGGAGCAATCTTCTACACGTACAAGATGTCAGGGCGAGCTTTGTGGATGGCGACGTTTTGGAAGTGGATGCGCGCCCAGGCGACCCCGAGCGAGTTGTTAAGGCAGCGCATTTGGCACCATGGCTAGTCCAGCATGGGCTCATTATGGTGCAAGATGTTATTTCGATTGCCAGCGGGAATGATCAACTTCTAACGCGCAGCCTACTCGAAACCAAAGGTCTCATGCTAGATATGGGGCTGCTCTCCACAGCGGAACAACGCTCTCTAGAGAAGATAGAGCACAGCCTCCCCGAGCGTTCTCCTACTGCTCCGCCAAGGTATATTACACTAGCTCGCCAAGCTTGGCTGGCAGAAAAAGCTCGCGGTATTGAGCGCCCTGCTATCGCAACGCACGATCTAGATATGTCGTTTTCTGAACGCTTAGCTGGGCTAGAGGAGGAGATTGCTGTTGCCAGGGAAATTACCGACAGCATTGACCCCAATGTGAGTTATGGAGTAGCATGGCTTGGTGGATCGCGACTCAAAGGTTATAGCCAAGATAGCTCCGACCTCGACCTCTATATCCCAGTCAAATCTACAGCGTATGGGGAAGGTCTGATAGCCGTTGATGGCGCTAGTACGGTGCCAGTGTTAGATATTAAAGACGACTTGCCCAGCTATGCGCACGAAGTGTTTAATATGGCGTGGGTTGGCGAACCGCAAAAGATCACCGCATTACAGTGGTTACTTTCGCCAGAGTATTTCAAAGAAGTCGACCTTCAAACCCGCAAGTGGACTACGGAACGCCTCGAACAAGATTTATTGGAATACCGGCTACTACATAAAGGCTACCCTCGCTTGTGCCCGGATACTAACCCAGAGTACAAGAAGTATATTTCGATGGATGGTCAAAGTGCTTTTTATGAAAGCGGGTATCGCATTCTTGCCACTAGAATTTTCGCAAATTCTATATTTATACCACAAATTAGAGAATAATGCAATATTATACCGGTAGCTGTTACCGGTGGAATAGCAACCAACGGGCGATTTTTGCCAACGAAAAAGCGCATAATTACACCCAGTTGACAGATTTGCAAAAAAATGGGTGGAGCCTACGGCTCCACCCATACCTTACTGTAAGGTGCGATAAAAATTTGATAAACCGAGAGAATGTGACGCATCACAGAGTGTCGCCACTTAAGGTGGTGAACGGCCCGCCATCGTCAGGCTTACTGACAGCCAGTCCCAACTGCGACCAGTTAATCTGGCTTCCCAGTGTGAACAGCGCTGTATAGTAGCCGATCTCGTTATCGGCAGCAATGCCGTCCGTCTGCACAAAGCCCATGATGAACTTTACGATATTCATCTCCGCCCGAATCATGCTGGCGTCGACCGTCAGCCCCAGACGCTTGTACATCTGTTCGCGATTGGCGGCACCAATCTTGGCGGGCAAGGAAGAATCTTCCAATACCGACTTGATCTGCCGGTAGTCATAGGCCATCGCCGATGCGACTACGCTGCCCGGACCAGCCAGAGTTTTGTTCAGAGCATTCCGCAGATCGTCACCAACGTCATGCAGCGGGCTGGTATCAGGAGCCTGTCCCATGCCAGGCGGCAAAGCAACGCCGCCACCCGGTATATAACTGGCCATAATCAAACTGGGGTTAAACCCGTTCACCCAGGCCTGCTGCCAGGCATTCAGCTGCTGATAGCAGTGTGCCACGGCAGGCCACAGGTAAGTATTGATGCGGCTCAGCAGCTCTTTCTTGCGCTTTTCGCTGACAAAGGTACCATTCAGTCCATCGATAGCGGAGAACAGATCGCCGTAATTGCGCCGGGTCAGCTGATTCATCAGCTTATAGAAGTCGGCAGATACCGGCTCGTCAGCGTCGTAGGCGAACTTTTCCAGCGCTTCGACCAGTTTTTGCGGTACCTGATAAAGCTGCGTCCGGTCTGCCAAAGCAGCACGAATTGCGGCAATATAGGTTGCCTGGTCAACTTTCAGTACGCCACCAGTCTTCAGGATCGACAGCCAGGCATCATCAGCCGGTACTGTCGGCAATACAGATTCCATCGACAGCACCGTCATCGGCTGGTTTTCGCGTGCTGGAGTTGCAGGGGCACCCTCAGCAGGCGCAGGTTCGACCGGGTTGATTGCCAGGATCAGTTTACGTGCCACCAGGGTCGGCACCCCAGCGCCAGTCAGGTCTGCCTCTTTCAACATACTCAGATCGTCGGGGGCGACGGCGCCCAGGCTGCGCACTTTCTGCACAATCTCAGGCGTTGCACCCAGTTCGGTCAGTTTTTGCTCCAGAGCATCCATCTCGGGGGCGACCGTTTCGACCGCGTCCTCAGTTCCAGTACACTTATCCATGTTCATCTCTTCTGCCATTTTGATAACCTCCATTAAAGTAAGATTTTATCCTGATCGCTCGGTCCGAGCGAAATCAGCCTAACGGGTACTCCAAGCTGTTGGTAGAAAACTTCGCAACACTTTTGCATCATCTCATGCTGGGAGTTATGGATAGTGGTGATATTTGGGTTGATGCGCTCATCTTTTATACACGATAATAGATTCTTGCAATTCAAACAGTCGCAAATCGCATCACTGCAAATTGGGCATTCCGCTGTGTAGCTATCACAAATCTCCCAGACATTGTCTTTCAAAATTTGGTCAAAACACGTAACGCAGATCCCATCAAATGCAGTGCTGCCGCCACAGAGGTTAATTGCATGTCTGAGCAACTTAAAGTCGACTGCTCCTACCCTAACTTCACCTTGCCACCTATTGGTGTCTTTGTGGCTTCCAGGTAGTAAACGGCCACGCAGCTCAGAATCAGCCGTTGGCAATGGCCCTGCGCCGTGTCTAATAGCGTAGGCACGGGTAACACCTAGACGCACTACTTTGCCCGTATATCCCGCATTTGACAATGTTTCAAGCGGGAATTGCGGCAAGGTGCGGATTGCACTCACATGCGGCTTAAAGCCGTATTCGGCGTCCGTTAAGACGCCATGCGAGCATTCCGCTATGGCTATGCCAGAGCATTGTTGTAAGATCTCATCAAACATCCGCAAAGTTATCCCACAAGACATTAGTCTAGCGTATTGTTCCAGCGTCCATTCGACGTATCTCGGGTCGTGTAGTAGATCTAGCAACTCATTGGCGGCGTCTTGGTCTGCCGTTAAGAAATCTTTTGCTAATGACAGATTGGCAAACTTGTTTTGATAATAGGATATAATTTTCTCCAAAACTTGTCGCACCTTTGCTGCATTGCCTAGATCCCTTACTCGCAAGCTCAATCCACCAGAGAACTTACGCTCCAAGCGATAAGCTTCACCAGCTCCAGTTCCTACAGTGCCTCGCGGTGCGTCTTTACGATAAAGTTCAGACAACTGCGAAGCAATCTTATGGAACGGTGTCGCGCAAAGCGTACATGGGTCAATGCTAAGCAACGCATAGGGGTTATTTAGCCCCATTCGTTGCAAAGCCTGGCCTTCGTTAAGGATAGCGTGCGGGATCGCGATAAAGCTAGGCGCAATCGCCGTTGGTATCGCTTCCAGTGTTCCGCATCCCCAATGTGAGAATGGGAACTTTTCTCCGCCATCAGTGACTATTCCATGAGAACCCTGCCCGCCACCAAACTTCAGTATTACGTCGGCATGGAAAAGGTTGGCGAGTTTGTGTACTACACCACCTTTCCCACCGTCGCCAGGACCAAGGTCGGTTACGAGATAGATTTTCTCAATCATAGCCACTCGACTCCGCCACTCTGCGTGATAGTTGTCGTCCGGTCGTCAGAAATAGGCCAAAGATCGGTCTTCTGTTGGAAGATGTCTCCTGCCTTGGGCAAAGGCCGTTCCAACTTATCCCGAAGCAATGCCTGCGCACCCAGCGGAATTCGTGCCAGCTGGTCAGCCAAACGCAGCGCTTCGAAACGCTCTACGCGGTGCTGTACCAGCCAGTCGGCGGTCTCGGAGAGCGTTAAGGTGCCCTCTGTCAGTCCTACAATTGCTGCCTGCGTTTGCGGCAGATAATCTGTTGAGTCGATAACAATGACACGATCATCCCCGTAAATCTCTTTCCAGAAAGCATTAACGTAGGGGGTTTCCTCCACCTGGACGAAGAACGCATGCGACAGCTTCAGTAGGTCGGCTACTACATCACCGATTCTCAGCGATGCAATTTTCGATTCGCTAAAATGCTTATTATTGCCGTAGCATTTCTTGGCATTCTCATTCACGACATCCAGTGCTGAGTCACCAAATACCCGGCGCAAATCGCCCATCGTAAAACGATCATGTGCAGTGGCGTCAGAGACGCAAAAGTGGTATCCCTTCAGCCCAATCCGGTTGATGTAGGCGTCAGTCAGATATGCCGCTGCGAACAGCCCATACTGCGGGTCTTCCGGAGAATCGCCGCCATTTCTCTCGGGTACCATATCTTTCAGGTAGCCCACGATGGCCTTGGCGGTCATCTCGAACTGTGGCCGCTGGAAGATAAAATTATCCGACACATCGCCGAAAATCCCCAGCGCCAACTGCGGGTCATACCCATCCAGTACTTCTGCCGACAGTTCATAAGTGTTGGGCAGGTTCTTCATGGAAGTGTCGACGTTATCGCCCATGCTGCCAGTAGTGTCCACATCAGACTCGATCGGCATCGGCACACCCACGGTAACAATCCAACCGTCGCCGCCAGGATTCTTATCGAATCGCATCAGCGAACGCCGGATTACACCACCAGCGGCGGGGTCCACGCTTTCCAGCAGTTTACCAGTCTTCATGGCCTGCTGCTCAGCGCGGGCGGTTACGCCGTGGTCTCGCGTAATACCGAAATCACGTTTAGCCTCGCTGTAGCTTGATCTTGAAAATACTTCTCTACCCATAATTGACTAACCCTCCTTAATCTGATATGCTGTAGGTCGTGAACGGATGGAACTTTTTGCCCCACAAGCTATCAACCGTCTCATAAAAGGCGGCATGAGCTTGAAGTGCGTCGGTGTAGTCTCCGCGATGTAGGCTCTGCAGGCACTTGATGTACTGCATTTCGCCTTCTTCTAGCGGGTATTGGTAATGCCATGCCCCGTCGTAATACTCTGCTCCTAGAAGCAATAGTATACACTCTGCAGCCTGTTTGATGACAAAACCCTGTTGTGCCGGAGTAGGAACGTCGCCCAGTGTCGCAGTCGTCCAGTTGAGCATTAATAATCTATGATTGTCCGGCTCAAGCAGGAAGTTGCTGGTCAAGATAGGTGCCATTACGTTACTTTCGTATAGAAACGCCAGTAACTTCAGTAGCCGCCCCATCATCCAAGCACTGCTTTTAAGATCTACGCGTTGCTTTCTTTCTGTGATTTGCATCAAGGCAAAGGACTTTTGCAGATTTGCGTCTAAGAAGGACAGCACAATCACCTTGCGATTATTCTGTTCGTGCAGCGTCAGCCGATCTATGACTTGCGGGAAAAGCCAGTCATAGTGGACGCGTCGGTCCGAACCTGTCTGCTCAGCGTGTTCTTGCTCGTACTTCTCGGATTTCTCTGCCAGCTGGCGTAATAGGTACTCTACGCGGTCAACCACGGCATTTTGCGTAGTATCGGTAGCGATAGCTAGAATGTGCCAATTTCCTGCCGTATCACGACAGATGTGGTAATTCATATGCCCATCTTTACCGAGCAGGCGCAAAGTTTCGTAGTTGCCGTTTTGGCCTGTAATGACCAAAAGCCTCACTCCTCTCTATCAAATTTTTAAGAATCTAGTAAGTTGGTTACCGAAAGCTCGGTAGCGCCAATGTCTAGCACCCAAAAACCAACCCCTGTTACCATTGTAGCACACTTTTGCAAAAATGTCAATGGCAAAGTATAAAATCGTTGCTAAAACCCCTTTACTTTCCACTAGAAATCAGATATTATATATAAGTAGAGTTGGAGCTGGTAGATATTAGTGCTCTGACATATTAATAATATAAAAGGAGAAAGAATGGCAAATTTTGACCGTTCCAAACCGCACATCAACGTCGGTACTATGGGCCACGTCGATCACGGTAAAACTACTTTGACGGCTGCGATTACTAACGTTCTCGCAAAAAAGCTTCCTACCGAAGTCAACAAAGCTGTTGCTTATGATCAAATCGATAACGCTCCAGAGGAAAAAGCTCGTGGTATCACAATTGCTACTTCCCACCAGGAGTATGAATCCGAAGGCCGCCACTACGCACACGTAGATATGCCAGGCCACGCTGACTACATCAAAAACATGATTACCGGTGCTGCCCAGGTTGATGGCGCTATCCTCGTAGTCGCTGCCAATGATGGTCCGTTGCCACAGACCCGTGAGCACGTGCTCTTGGCTCACCAGGTGAACGTTCCTAAGATCATCGTTTTCTTGAACAAGATGGACTTGGCTGATCCAGACCTAGTCGAGCTTGTCGAGATGGATGTTCGCGAACTTTTGAACAAATATGGTTATGATGGTGATAACACCCCAATCATTAAGGGCTCTGCTGCTAAAGCTCTCGAAGGCGACGCTGCCAACGAAGATGCTATTATGGAGCTCGTCAAGGCTATGGATGACTACTTTGAAGTCCCAGAACACGACCTTGACAAGCCTTTCTTGATGCCAGTTGAAGACGTCTTCTCAATTAAGGGTCGTGGTACAGTTGCTACCGGCCGTATCGAACAAGGCACCATCAAGCTCAACGACGAAGTTGAAATCGTCGGTCTTAAAGATACTCAAAAATCCGTCGTGACCGGTATCGAAGCCTTCCACAAAACTCTCGATCAAGGTCAGGCTGGTGATAACGCTGGTCTCTTGCTCCGCGGTATCGAACGCGAACAAGTCGAGCGTGGTCAGGTGATTGCTGCTCCTGGTAGCATTACTCCACACACCGAGTTCGAAGCTCAAGTTTACATCTTGAAGAAGGAAGAAGGCGGTCGCCATACTCCATTCTCCAAGGGTTACAAGCCACAGTTCTACTTCCGCACCACTGATGTGACCGGTGAAGTTGAACTCCCGGCTGACAAAGAGATCGTCATGCCTGGTGATACCGTCACCTTCAAGGTGAAGTTGCTTGCTCCTATCGCTATGAACAACAACGACCGCTTCGCTATCCGCGAAGGTGGTAAGACTGTTGGTTCTGGTGTTGTGACCAACATCATTAAATAATCGATAGCTTGCGGCTATAGAATAGAAAAGCTCCCCAGTATAGGGGAGCTTTTTGGCGTTTGATTCCTAGGAATAGAGAATCACCATTCGCTTTTCGACAGTTAGCCAGGCATGGTATATACTCGGCAGGATTCGAAAGGAATTACCGCCTATTTTAGTGATTAGCTGAGAATACCGAAACGCTTAGTATAGGTTTCGAAATGCTCTGTATAGATTCTTACGTCATTAGCGACAACTTCTGCAAGTATATCCAGTTCTGTCCTCTAAAGCCTAGAATTTATCTCCCAAACGGTTCTGCCAAGCGTAAATCTGGGCGATCCTCTGCGATACGGATTAGTTCGTTGTATTTTGCGATTCGCTCCGAACGCGACAGGGAGCCAGTCTTAATCTGACCTGTACCCAAGCCTACTGCCAGATGCGCAATCGAAGTGTCTTCTGTTTCACCCGAGCGGTGTGACATTACCGTGCGATACCCAGCACCCTTTGCCATCTTTACGGCCGCAATCGTCTCCGTCAAGGTGCCAATTTGATTTGGCTTGATCAAAATTGCATTGCCAGCATGCTCTGAGATGCCATACTCTAACAATTTTACGTTCGTTACGAAAAGATCATCGCCCACCAGCTGGATACGGTTGCCCAACCGCTCGGTCAAAGCTTTCCACCCCGCCCAGTCGTGTTGGTCGAGACCATCTTCAATGCTTACCACGGGGTAATTTTCTACAATCCAAGTGTACCAATCAATCATATCCGCCGAAGTCTTCCATGAACCGTCCGTCTTCAACTCGTAATGGTCATGGTTCCAAAACTCTGATGATGCCACATCCAATCCCATTACCACACCTTGACCAGGCTGATAACCAGCCGCCGTGATTGCCGCCATGATACATTCTAGAGGTTCGTTATTGCCCTCGCGCACTCGTGGACCATAGCCACCTTCATCACCAACCGTTACCGGGTAGCCACGCTCTTTCAATATGCGTTTCAGCGCATGGAATACTTCTGAGCCCATTCGCACCGCCTCGCCAATCGAACCTGCACTGCGCGGAATAATCATATATTCCTGAAAATCTGTTGCCCAGTCGGCATGAGCGCCACCGTTCATCACATTCATCATTGGTAACGGCAAGCACATATCACGAGTCGTACCAGCGATACTTGCTACGTACTGATAGAAAGGTAAGTTCTTTGCCTTCGCAGCCGCCTTTGCTGTAGCAAGTGATACCGCTAGTATGGCATTCGCGCCAAGCTTACTCTTATTCTCGGTACCATCGAGCTCTAGCATTAATTGATCAACTTGAGCCTGATCGGCGGAATTTCCCACCAAGACATCATGAATTTCGTGATTAACATTCCAAACTGCTTTTGCCACGCTCTTGCCGTTATAATATTTTGGGTCACCATCGCGCAGTTCCAGTGCTTCACCGTCTCCGGTTGAAGCCCCAGACGGGACAATTGCCCTTGCTGCATGCCCAGAATTCAAGAAAACATCAGCTTCTACAGTCGGATTACCGCGACTATCGAGCACCTGCCGGGCTCTAATATCTTTAATCACAAAACTATCCATAAGTAGATTATAGCACAAAAAATCTAACGCAGCGTATTTTGTTCATGCTTTTCTGACAAAACCCTTAACTTTATTTATGGCTCGTGATATAATCAAGAAAAATAAGGAGAACTATGAACAAGAATCCCGAGATGCAGGGAGATACCACAACAGAAAAAGCTACTCATCCAGCTGGAACTGTTGAGGCTAAAGAAGAAACTGTCGAACTCGGACCAAATGATAACCTTGTGATGGCAGAAGCTACTATCGAGACCAAAATGCCAGATGGCAGCGTAGTAGAAACCACAGTTGTACCCAAGAAAAAGAAGCATACTGGGCTAATTATTTTTATCGTCGTTCTCATTTTAACTCTCCTAGGCGCAGGCGGAGTCGCTGCATGGTATTTTTTATGCCACAACAATCCAGAAAATGTCGCCTACAGTGCAATTAATGGGCTCCTACAATCTAAAGACGTCACAGTCAGTGGTGCGTTTAGCAGCATTATAGAAAACGAGGAAGGTAATGACCTCAAACTCTTGGCTACGTTTGAGCCAGATCAAAATGGGGCGACTGGAGAAACCAAACTCACAGTAATGCTATCGCAACTGGATGCCAATGGCAACGTAATAGGCGCTGAACCATATCGTTTTGAGGTGGGCAGCGTTATTATGTCAGATGGAGTATTCTATATTCGTGTCGACGAGCTAGCAGAAACATTCGATAAACTAATCGCTGAAGGTAACCTTTCTGAAGACGACATTTACGGCATTACAAATGCTGTAGCAAAAATTCTTGATACTGTCGATGGTGAATGGTGGCAAATTTCCGTGCCAGATCTGGTCGATCTAACCATAGAAGATAACACCGATGCACAGGCTGCCAAGAACTTCTACACTTGCCTAGTCAACGTTGCACATCAAGACATCAAAGGTGAGCTTGCCAAAATCTACAGCAACAATCGTTTTGTCAATGTTGCTAAGCCTGAGAGTACCGCTGGTTTAGCCTATGCAGAAGGCAACACTCTATACAATGTTAGCTTTGACTATGATAAGATGGCTAATTTCGTCAACGCATTGCCAAGTAGCGAAACCGCACAAAGTATCTATAATTGCTACAATCGCTATCTAGACAGCATGGGCGATACCAACGCCAAGCGCCTCTCTGCCGACAGTATAGGAACGGTAACCGCCGATGACTTACGTGAGACTATCCCAGAAGACGCAGACATCAATGTGCAAATCACCAACTGGGAGCACAAGCTCAGCCAAATTGACATCCGTAGCAATGATGACTCAGAGGCTTTGCTTAGCCTAGTATTCGAGTATAAAGGTATTGAAGTAAAAGCCCCAGAAAACTACCGTCCTATTTCGGAGCTATTTGAAGAGCTTGTTCAGGTCGTCGCCGGTATCCTCGACTCCATTCAATCTGGCACTGGGGGAGGCGTCACATATGACCCAGAGACCGAAATGATCTATGACCCTATCACCAATGCCTGGTATGATATCGAAGATTACCTAGCAATGTATCAAACAACATAATCAAGGTAGATAAAGTTAAGGAAATAGCCATGGGATTTTTCTCAAAAACTGTTAATGTTACTAAGGCCAAGGTTAAAGCTGCTGCCGATGCAGTTAAAGCTACTGGAGCTGAAGGCATCCCAACTGATGTTGAGCGTGAGTTAGAAACCAAGCGTCATCGCGACGACACTATTTTGGCTCTGGATATTGGTACAGAGTTTGTTAAGGCGGTCATCGCCAAACAGCCCAAAGACGGCAACCTAGAAGTCATTGGTGTCGGCAAAGCCCATCAAGGTGCTAGTAACATGTATGCTGGCGCAATCGCTGACATTCCAGCTGTGGTTGAGGTGTGTGAAAAAGCCCTTAATCAAGCCGAAAAAATGGCAGGCGTCACGAGCAAAACCGTAGTAGTTGGTATTGCTGGCGAGCTTATTAAGGGTAACACTAGCACCGTGCGTTATCGTCGCAAAAATGGCAATAAGCCTCTTACCGAGCAAGAAATGGCGCTCATTATCAAGCGTGTTCAAGACCGTGCTGGCGAACAAGCCCGCAAAGATATTGCCGATGAGACTAATAACCCCACAGTAGAAGTACGACTCATCAATTCTGCGATCGTTAGTATCACTATTGATGGCTACAAGATTTCTAATCCAGTTGGGTTCAAAGGTACAGATGTCGTAATCCAATTCTACACGGCTTTTGCACCATTAGTTCATATTTCTGCAATTGAGAAAGTTTGCGCCGAGCTGCAACTCGATTTACTAGCGGTGGCTGTTGAGCCTTTCGCGGTTTGTCGTGCTTGTCTTGGCGATGAGCTGGATGGCAACTTTTCTGCCATCGTAATGGACATTGGAGGCGGGACTACTGATATAGCTGTGATTGATGATGGCGGCGTTGAGGGAACGAAGATGTTCGGTATCGGTGGCCGCAGCTTCACTCATCAGATTGCCGAAGCTCTTAACGTAGATTTTGATACCGCCGAAAAATACAAGCTTAGCATCAACAACCCCACCAAAGTCCCTGCTGACATGCGTGATAAAATGGCGCTCGCTATCCAGCGCAATTTAGCAGTATGGCTTTCTGGTGTACAGATCACTTTGGAAGAATTCAAACTCAACGAAATGCTCCCAAATAAAATCTTCCTCTGTGGTGGTGGTGCTGGTCTGGCTGAGTTGCAAGACGTTTTGAGCACTACAGATTGGTTTAAAGAGCTGCCTTTCGCGCGCCGTCCAGTCATTCACCTAGTCAATTCTAGTGACATTCCGGGCATCGAAAACCGCACCAGTATCAGTCTTGACCACTCTTACGTTACAGCGCTCGGGCTGCTTAGGGTGGCTTTGGACACATTAGTTGGTATGCCTGATGACGGCGGGATTAAGGGCAAGATTGCCAAATTGCTTCAAAACTAGCAAGACTGGCTCTGTTGCTATATTGTGAGCGACGTGGTATTGTACTACATATATTGAGCTTCACAATTGTGCCATGATGTGCTATACTAAATACAGCTAGTTTGGCGAAACTACATATAATATAGGCCGCGATAGCTCAGTGGTAGAGCACTTCCATGGTAAGGAAGGGGTCTCGAGTTCAAATCTCGATCGCGGCTCCATAAACTATTGAACTCTAGAGTTTTCGACATGTATGTCGAAAACTTTTTGTTGCTAACAGGGGTGGAGCAGTCAGAGTTTTCGACACGCCGGTCGAAAACTCAATCCTCCAATAGTCGAAGATTTGAGGATAGTACCCATTTATTTTAATGGCAAAATCTTAGCTCGTCTGTTTCTCTAAGACCTCAAACAACGCTCCGTACTGCTTGTGATGACGCAACATATCGCGAGGTTCAGGATTTTCTAACATCTGCTTGAGCTTTCGCCAATCAATATAGCGAATCTCAGATAGCTCCTCGGTCTGGATCTTGAAGTCCTCTAGTGTCTTATTAGTGCGCAGTAAGTACACTTGCTCAAAGCTATTGTTAATAAAACCTGGTGCTGGTTGAGCGCTAGTCTTAAAATACCCAATCACTTGCAAGTCTGCTGGCTTCACCTCTACCCCTAGTTCTTCCTTGAGCTCGCGAACCGCCGAGCCGAGATAATCTTCTCCTGCAACTACGTGCCCACCGCAAGACAAATCCCACATATTTGGATAGCTATCTTTGTTTGGCGAGCGCCGCTGCTGTAAGACTTCGCCCTGCTGGTTCACGATAAAAACATTTACTGCTGCATGCCAATCGCCATCACGATGTACCTCGTTGCGAAGTTTAATTTTGCCAGTCTTCTGTCCGTTCTCGTCTAAAACATCAAAGTATTCTTGCACTGTTTTGCCTCCAATTATACCTTTTTCACTTCAATATATTCGCCTAGCGCAAGTCCGCTCAGCTGGTATGAACCAAAAGCCGTGCGATGTAGCCCTACCACCGTATAGCCCAGTGCGCCAAAGGTCCGACGTATCTGACGATTCCGCCCCTCGCGCAGAGTCACAAACCAGCGCTTCCGGCTCTCGTCCATTTTTGCTAGCCCCATCCTTGATACCCCATCTCCGATTTCAATCCCAAAATCTGCAATTTCTTGCTGATGTAATGGCTCAAGCGGATGATCTAACTCCACTTCATACACCTTCGTCTTACTGAACTTCGGGTGCGTCATCTGGAAGGCGAAATCACCATCATTAGTCAACAGGATCAAACCTGAAGAATCTTTATCTAGGCGCCCTACGGTTTTTAGTGCTTGGTATTTCTCTGGCAGCAACTCATAAATCGTCGGAATATCACCTTGGCGCTTGCGCGAGCAAACATAGCCAGCTGGCTTGTTCATACCAACATATACCAAATCTCGGTCATGATCAACTAGCTTGCCGTTACAATATACTCTGTCATCATCATCAACCCTCGCTCCCAAAACAGCGACTCGGTCATTAACTTTGACTTTTCTAGCGGCAATCAAATCATCCGCCTGACGGCGCGAAAGTCCCAGCTGCTCTGCCAAAAACTTATTCAGACGCACACTCTCACCCATTGCCTTATACCTGCTGAAACGGTGGCTGCGTAGTAAGCGGTTGTTGCATCGGTGTACCCGCTGATTGTTGCATTGGTGCGGCTTGCGCGGCAGGGATTGGCTGTTGGGCTGGTGCTTCCATTACGGGTTGGACTGCCGGAACAGCTGGCACTGGGTTCACCACCCCGTCAGTATTACGATCGCCCAGCACTTCGTGTACGACGTTTACTACATCCTCGATACCCACCTGCGATTTTACTAGGTATCGGTCAGCACCTAGATTCTCACCACGTTCACGCTGATCGTCCGATGATAGAGCTGTCATCATGATTACTTTGATATTGCGGGTTTCTGGTGTAGAACGCAAAATATCCAGCATATCAAACCCCGAAATCTTCGGCATCATTACGTCCGACACGATCAAATCTGGGCGTTCGCGTACCGCCACTGCTAGAGCCTCCTCGCCATCGTGCGCCGACACCACGACATAACCTTCAGCAGTCAAGCGAATACTGTAAATCTCCCTTAGGCTTTCGTCATCTTCGACAATCATTACTTTACTCATGGTTTTCCTCCTGATTATTGATTAACATTTGACGCTTTTTAACTACAGAGCTAGATGGCTGCTCTGGCCGGATGGCTGCTCCAGTATTTAGCGGGCGTATTCTAATATGAGAGGTGCCAGTCACGGTGCGTTGCAATTCTCCCCTTTGCAGTACTGAAGTGCCATCTGGTGTTTGTGTGGCTGGGACCACTTGCTGCGAAGCTGCAGTAGGAGCTACAGTCCCTACTACAGGCGCCACGAACGGCGTCTTTACCATTTTTTCGTTGCCATAAGCAATGCGCATTTTTTCGTACTCTGATTCTGTGATGCGTGGCAACTCCACATAAAATATCGAGCCATGTCCAAAATCGCTTTCCGCCCAAACCTTGCCGTCCATTGCTTCAGCCCTGCGCTTCACAAGGTATAGACCAAGTCCAGTACCGCCGATTTGTCGAGTTTGCGAATTGTCAACACGGTAAAATTTCTGAAAAATATGTACCAAATCGTCAGACGGTATACCTATGCCACTATCAGCTACAGAAATCACCACTTTATCACTATCTCCTCGCACGCTAATTTTAATTTCACCACCTTCTGGAGTGTATTTAATGGCATTACCGAGCAAGTTGTTAATAATCTCGCGCAAAAAATCATAATCCACCGCCATAAAGATCTTTGGAGCCAAATGTTTCTTGTCCATAAAACTGCTCGTTTGGCCAAAAGAGTAACGCAGATTCTTTGCTTGGATTGCCTCAGCCTGCTCGTTAGCGATGTACTCCACTGCTTGCACCGCATCTACGGGTACCAAATGCAGTTTAGCTCGATCGTCATCGAATTTTGTAACATCCAGCAAGTCCTTAAACAAGCGTCCCAGGTGTTGACTAGAAGCATGGGCTGCCTCCAGATACTTTTTTGCACGCTCGTCGATAGTAGCGGTCTGCGGGTTTAGCGCTAGACCGAGATAACCTTCAATCGAGGCCACTGGCGTACGCATTTCATGGCTCGCAGTAGAAATAAATTCCGCCTGCTCACGCTCTTCAGCTAGCTCCTTGGTGATATCGCGAAAATTAATAATTCTATCCGCGTGCTCATCACCAGTAGGAATACATACTAGATCTAGCGAAATTCTTCGCTCACTCTGGGCGGATATCAAGACATAATCCCTTGTGTGCAGGGCGCGGTTTAATTTTAAGGCGGTAAAAAGTTCCGTCTGCATCGGATCAAGCGGCGTACCCTGAACGTCTTCAAGATGCACCACAAGTGAATAATCTAGGCCAGTCAAATTATCTGGCTCGCCAAAACCAGTCATCGATGCTGCGGCTGGATTCGCGAATTTGATCATACCATGCTCATCTACAACCAGCACTGCCTCAGCAATGAAGTCCAAAGACCTCAAAGCCAGCGACGCTGCATTAGCTCCAGACAGGCGATTCTTACCCTTGCTTTTACCAAACAAACCCATATCTACACCTATTTTAGCACAAGCAAGTCCAAAACGTTCATAAAAACTAAAATTTAGCACAAGCGCATGAATATATGCTATTATAGAGTCATATGAATAAGGAAGTTATTTATCTGGAGCCAGAGGATGATATCACAGATATTTTGACTAAGCTTCAGCAGGCTGAACAAAAAGTCGTGGCCCTCGTGCCACCCAAAAAAGCATCAATCTTGCGTAGTGCAGTAAATATGAAGCTAGTTGCACGCGTTGCTAAAGAATGCGAAAAAGTCGCTGTTATTGTTACCGCTGATCCAGCCATCGTAAAAATGGCTATGACCGCCAAAATCCCTGTCGCCAAGACTTTGCAGTCACGTCCAGTTGTCCCTAATGAAGAAAATCTTAAAAAAGCCGAAGCTTTGGAGGACGTCATAGACGAAGACATCCTAGAAGGGAAAAAGTCTGACAAAAAGTCAAAAAAATCGGACGAAGAAGCGGATATAAATAACGAAAAAAAGCCTGAAAACAACAAAAATGAAATTCAACTAGACGAAGATAGTCTCGAAGATGCTGAGGTTAAAGACAAAGCTAAGCAAAAGGCCAAGAAAAAAGCCCAAAAAGAAGCTGCTGAACAAAATTTCTTCCAAAAATATCGCAAATGGATTTTTGCCGGATCATTTGCGGCGGTTATTTTGGCGGTAATACTGGTCTGGGCTTTCGTATTTGCACCTGCTGTCAAAATCACGGTCGCCATCAGCGGCACGCCTAATAACTTCTCCGAGAATGTTCGTTTTACTACTGATGCAAACGCCCAAAACCTCGAAGAAAACCTTCTCTTCGCCGAACAGATCACCTTAGACAAGAGCTACAAGACTGACCTCTCCGCCACTGGTGAGGAAGACCGTGGCGAAAAAGCCACTGGCCGCGTCACTGCCACTGTCAGCTTTCGACCCTCTGAGTACATGGGGTACGGCGGTTTTGGCATCACTATCGCTGTCGGAGAGCGCTTCAAGAATGAATCCAATGGTTTGACCTACATAGCTACTTCCTCTGACTCTAAAGGTTGGGATGGCGAAGAGGCATCGATTAAATGCGATAATGGCACACTAGTATCTGGATCCGGTTTTCGCCAAATGTGTCAGTTTAGCATCTCTGTATCTGTAGAAGCCGAGCGTGGCGGTGAAGAGTATAACATCGGTGCCAATAGCAACTGGTCGCCGCTTAGCACTGGCAATGCCACCGTCGCTAATGGTGGACCAATTGCCGGCGGCACTACCAAAATGGTTAAAGTAATCAGCGAAGACGACATCAATAAAGCCAAAGAAACCCTCCTAGCTGAGCATACTATTGAAGGCAAGGAAGATATCCTAAGCGATTTGGGTGATGATCTAATCGCAATTGAAGCTAGTTTTAAGGACGAAATTACTGAGGTCAAGACTTCCCCCGAGCAAGGTCAAGAAGTCAAAGACGGCGACAAACCCAGTGCGGATATAAAGATCACTTACAGTATCTATGTAGTCAAAAAATCTATCATTGAAGCCTACATTAATTCCAAGACTAGTGTCGCCGAAGATCAAAAGATCTATTCTTATGGTGAGCCATATTTTGAACGCTTCACAGATATTGAGAACGAAGCTCGCCTCAAGAGTACTTACGAAACTGGTCCAACCGTCACCAAGGAAGACATCCTCGAAAAAGTCAAAGGTAAGAAAACTGGTCAAGTTTCTTCCATCCTTAAGTCAATCAATGGCGTCAGCTCAGTCAATATTGAAACTTCCTACTTCTGGGTATGGTCGGTACCCAACAATCCTAACAAAATTACAATTGAGCTAGTTGGGGAGGGTAGTCAAGAATGAAATTAATTGCCCTTGATGTTGGCAGTAAACGCATTGGCATTGCTAAAGCTGATTCTAGTGTTCGCATTGCCATTCCATATAGCGCAGTCGAAGTCGATGGAACCGAATTTAAGAAAATCGCTTCGCTAGCTAGAGCCTGGGATATTAATAGTTTCGTGATTGGCCTACCGCGCAATTCTAAAGGTGAAGAAACTGAGCAAAGTAAATACGTTCGCAAGTTCGCCGCCCAGCTTAAACGCGAAATCGAAGGCGCCAAAGTCTGTTTCCAAGACGAATCGCTCACCTCCGTAGAAGCTGAGAAGCGCCTCAAAAGTCGCAAAAAGGGCTACAAAAAAGGCGACATTGATTCTGAGGCAGCTGCTATTATCCTCCAAGATTTCTTAGAGCAAAAGACCGGCAAGCCGACTACACGCGCGGCGGCCGCCAAACACAAAAGCATCAAGGGCGCTAAAAAATCCAACCGTCTAGCAACTGTCATTATCGCAATTGTTGTACTCTTGGGTATTGCGGCGGCAGTCAGCTATGGCTACTATCGTTACAATCTGCGATCAGTTGCGGGCGTCGATCTTGATTGTAGTGACAGCGGTAATGTTGTCGCCGATGAATGTGAAAAAACCAAGTTTGTCGTCGAGAGCGGCTCCAGTGTAGATCTAATTGCCTCTAATCTTAAGGAGGCTGGGCTCATTCGCGATCGCTTGGTTTTTCAGGTTTATGTTCGGCTCAATTCTGGGCACAAGTCTCTCAAGGCTGGAGAGTACAACCTTTCTAAGGCTATGTCCGTCGCGGAGATCACCGATTTACTTCTACAAGGTAGCGGTGGCAATGTTTTTGGTCTCACCATTTTGCCTGGCGAGACCGTCATCCAGATCAAGAAAAAACTAGTTGATCTCGGCTATGACGCGGAGACAGTCAATGCTGCCTTTGCCAAAAGCTACACCGATGGTGAGTACAGCTGGATTTTTGAAGGCAAGCCTGAGAATACATCTCTAGAAGGTTACATATACGGCGAGACCTACGAGTTTTATCGTGACGAGAATGTAGAGGCTATCATCGAACGTACGCTAGAAGAGATGGCGCGTGTTCTCAAAGAAAATGACCTCAAAGCCAAATTTGAAGCTCACGGACTCAACCTCTATCAGGGAATCACACTTGCATCGATTGTCCAGCGTGAAGCTAATAGCAGCGAAGCACAAGCTAAGGTTGCTCAGATCTTCTATAACCGCTTGCGTGATAGTATCCCGCTCGGTAGTGATGTCACTGTCAAATATGCCGCCGAACTCGCCGCCGAAAACGGCGAAGTCTACGAGAGTAACGCCGAAGTATTAGAGATCGATTCTCCATACAACACGCGTAAATATCCCGGTTTACCACTCGGCCCCATCTCTAACCCTGGGCTGAGTGCACTTCTCGCTACTGCTGAGCCCGACGAATCTGCTAGTGAATACCTCTTCTTCTTGACAGGAGATGATGGTTTGATGTATTATAGTACTACAGATGCTGAGCATCAACAGAATATTATAGACCATTGCCAACAGCTCTGTAACGTACCGCTATACTAATAGCAAAGATATAAGGAGAATATTTCAGGGGGTGTAGCAGGAGTGGAGTCTACAGTTTACTAAATTATGAGAAAAAAGGCTAAAAAATCAGGTTTTTTCAGCAAAATCGCTCGTGTAGTGCCGTATTTGGCGTCAGCAGCGCTGATTTTTGCGGTCGCGGTCTTTGGCTCTGAGGATAAAAGCGGTTTTGGTAATGCCAGCCTTAATATGAGTGCCATGGCTGCCAGCAATAGCGTCTCCGCCGATCAGCTTTCAGAGCTTTACGTTGTGGCCAGCTTGTCAAGCTCGTTTAGCTTGGCTAGTACTGATTCGGTATCTAGTAACTATGTTGCAGCATCGGTTCTCAAAGAAATCAGACAGACTAGTACCGACAAGATCGAAAAACCAGGCTATGTAGCTGTGACCTATTCGCCAGGCATTGAAACCTACATCGTTGCCGAAGGCGACACAATGGAATCCATTGCTAGTAAGCTTTCTGCTGAATATCGTACCAACCTCACCACTGATCTTATCCGTTGGTCTAACGGTCTCAAGGGTACTGCTGTCTCAGTAGGGCAAGCTCTCTCCATTCCAAAAACAGCAGGAATTATTTACACAGTCAAATCTGGTGACACTCCAGAGTCTCTTGCTAGTCGCTACGGGGCACAAGCTGATCGTATTGTCTCTTATAACAATCTAGAGGAAACCGGTTTAGTCGATGGTATGTCAATCGTTCTGCCAGGTGGAACTTTGCCGCTCACCGAACGTCCAGAATACGTTCCAGTCTACAATTATTCATACTATGGCTCTACTTCTGATCGCCAAGATATGCGTGTCGTATATGAAGCCGTCACTAATGGCTACGGTAATCGCATGGCGTGGGGTCAGTGTACCTACTACGCTTGGTGGTGGCGTGCAACCAGCCCTTATAGTCTGGGCGCCCTACCAGCTGCCTTGACTGGTGATGCTAAGTATTGGGCTAATAACGCTCGCGCTATCGGGATGCGCGTTGATCGTACTCCAGAAGTTGGCGCTGTCTTCCAGACTACGGCCGGCTGGTACGGTCATGTCGGTGTAGTCCTGCGCATTCTTGATGATGGCTCTCTGGTCGTCCGCGAAATGAACTATGGCTACCGTGCTAATGTCATCACCGAGTCTACTATTCCTGCCAACGTTGTCGGTAACTTCATGTACATTCACTAAGGCAACCTAATGTTTGTTGACGTTGCAAAAGTCAAACTTCAAGCTGGTAAGGGCGGTGACGGGGCGGTATCGTTTCGGCACGAGATTTATATTCCTAAAGGTGGCCCAGATGGTGGCGATGGGGGTAAGGGTGGATCAGTGATCTTTAAGGCAGACAAAGACACTAACACTCTGTTAGATTTTCGTTATAACCCAGAACTCACCGCTGAAGATGGTAAAAAAGGTGCTGGCCAGCGCTCAGCTGGGCGATCTGGTAAAGATCTCATTGTTGAAGTGCCGATTGGTACGGTCGTCAAGCGTGACGATACGGTAATTGCTGATCTCACCCATGACCAGCAGGAAGCCATCATTGCCAAGGGCGGCGACGGTGGTTTTGGCAACGCGCATTTCAAATCCTCCACTCGTCAAGCCCCACTCATTGCTGAAGTCGGCGAGCCTGGCGAAGCCTTCGAAGCTGTACTTGAACTCAAACTGCTTGCCGATGTTGGGCTAGTTGGTTTGCCAAATGCTGGCAAGTCGACCTTTCTTAGTGTCGTCAGCAATGCCCGACCC
>Ga0073906_1002209_pt1 | contig 26419 bp, 26 predicted proteins | sample Inofromicrocosms_FD_65485 | JGI IMG/M metagenome (GOLD analysis project Ga0073906, IMG submission 65485) | Mouse cecum microbial communities from Vienna, Austria - Inoculum for glucosamine and mucus D2O microcosms | ecosystem: Host-associated > Mammals > Digestive system > Large intestine >...
AAAATGGGCCTGAAGGTCACCGGGCCGTATCCGCCGGATACCATCTTCCTGCGGGCCTCCAAGGGGGAGTTTGACGCGGTTGTGTGTATGTACCATGACCAGGGGCACATCCCCATGAAGGTGCTGGACTTTTCCGGCGGGGTCAACGTGACCCTGGGACTGAAGGTAATGCGGACGTCGGTGGACCATGGGACGGCGTTTGACATAGCATACAAGGGGATTGCGGACAGCAGGAGCTTTGTGGAGGCGTACCGGTTTGCCCAGCAGATGGTAAACGGCGCAAGGAGATAGGACAGGCAGGCAAAAGTGGGCACGCACCTTTTTGACCCTTCTTTCATATGATATGGTAGCTGTTATCGTACCGATGGAAGGAGGGGATGGGCTTGAGGGGCTGCAACGGCATCTGGCAGGCTGTCTGCATGGCTGCCGCCGCCTTTGGCCTGGGACTGCTGCTGGCGCTTTTCTGCCCGCTGCGGCTCGTTCTGGTTCTGGCCGCCGCGGCGCTGATTGCGGTTGGCGTGTTTCTGTTGTTATAAACGGAGTGGAAAGGTTGGGTGTTGTCCATATGAAAATCGTCGTAGTGAAAAGTCCGCGCTTTTTGGCTGGATTGCTTCGGATGTTCTTTAAGATAGAAAAGGATACGTGATTCATCCGGGCGGCCGGGGTCCTTCAGGGGCTTCGGCCGCTGATTTTTGTTCATAGGGAATTTACCGGATTGCCCCAGGTTTTCTCTTGCCCAAAGAAAAAGAGTGGAGTATAATAAAATCAGGAAATTTTTCGGAATACCCAATACCCGATACCCGATACCTGCCCATACCTTTGGGACAGGTTCAAAAAATGAAACAGGAGGTCACTCACTATGGAACACAAAAACCAGGCGTTTGTCTTTAACGACACCATCCGGGCCAAGGACCTTGGCGGCGGCGTTGTCCGCAAGGTCCTTGCCCACGGCGATAATCTGATGTGCTGCGAGCTGCACTTTGAAAAAGGGGCTGTGGGCGCCATGCACCACCACCCCCACACGCAGTGCTCCTATGTTGTCTCCGGGGCCTTTGAGTTCACCATCAACGGGGAGAAAAAGGTGGTTCGCAAAGGCGACACCCTCTATAAGCTGCCCAATGTGGAGCATGGCTGCGTCTGCCTGGAGGAGGGCGTCCTGCTGGACTTTTTCACCCCCATGCGGGAAGATTTCGTGACCGAATAACATAGGAAAGGAAGACAGAGGATGAAAATGAATATCGGCGTGCGCGCCCACGACTATGGCCGCCATACCCCGGAGGAGCTGACCTCCCTGCTGAAAAACGCGGGCTTTGACAGCTGCCAGCTCGCCATGTCCAAAGCGTTGGAGGGGATGGATGCCTCGGTGGGAAGGCTGAACCCCGGCCTTTGCTACAGTATCCGCAGAGTATTTGAACAGAGCGGCATCCAGATTTCCGTCCTGGGCTGCTATATTGAACCGTCCCTCCCCGACGACGAGGCCCGCGCCAAGCAGGTGGCCCGCTTCCGGGAGCATGTGATGTATGCCCGCCAGCTGGGGGCCAATGTCATCGGCTCCGAGACCACCAATTTCCGGGATATGGACGAGGGCGAGCGCTCGGTCCGCTTCGGCTATTTGGTGGACAGCGTGGGACAGATGGTGGAGGCCGCCGAGCGCTACGGCGTCATTGTTGGCATCGAACCGGTTTCCGTCCACACCCTCAACACCCCGGAGCTGACCGCCCGTCTGCTGGATATCATCGCCTCGGACAACCTCCAGATCATTTTTGACCCGGTCAACCTGATCACCCTGGAGAACATTGAGCGCCAGGACGAGCTGCTGGACCGCTGCTTCGACGCCTTTGGCGACCGCATTGTGGCCCTCCACTGCAAGGATGTAATGGTGAAGGACGGCGAGCTCCACCGCACCATTCTGGGCGAGGGCTGGCTCAACTACGGAAAGCTGATGGGCTGGCTCAAGGAGAACCGCCCTGGCCTGAACCTGATCCGCGAGGGCGCGGACCCCGCCACCGCCCACAAGGATATCGCCTTCCTAAAATCCGTAATTTGACACGGTGATTCATCCCCTTTCCTAGGGACCTGAAATTTCCGGGATAGAATAAAATGTAACGATTGTTACTCTTTTCAAGCTGTTTCCGATGGAATGAGGGGCATAAAAAAGAAATCCACTGTGGTTCCTGTCGAATTACAGTGGATTTCATGTTGAAAAAGTTGTTTTTCGGGGAGATTTTGAAGAAAACAGGGCGAAACCTGCGCCCTCACCGGGAGTACTGCCCCAGAGCGGCCTCCCCGATAGCGGCGGCGGCGAGCACGCTGGCCAGGCTTGCAAGGGCGGACTCGATACAACAAATTCCCATTCGCCGAAAAAAGACGTGCTGAAAGGTGGTTTCGGCAAAGGGGGCAAGGTATGTAAGTAGAGCCGAGGCTGCCAGCAGTCCGGCGGCCACCGCCGCTCCGGAAAAAATGACAAACCGCGAATAGGGAGAGGGCGGCCGGAGACTCTCCCGGCGGGACAGCTTTTTCACGGCTGTCTCCTCCTTTCCGACAATGGTCTTCTATAAGGATATCACAGGATGAGGCGGTATACAAGGCGTAATCTTTTCCAGGGAAAACACATAAAAAATCATTAGAAAGAGGTGTGACGGCATATTATGGACCTACAGTGGGGCATTTCAACAGCCTGCATGTACCCCCAGCCGATGGAGAAAACCCTGAAAAGCTTTGTACAGGCGGGGATAGACTGCACAGAGCTGTTTGTAAACACCTTTTCAGAGTTTTCTCCCGCCAGTGCGCGGCGGTATCAGAAAATCCTCCGAAACGGGGGGACCAAGGTGGTGTCTGTCCACCCCTTTACCTCGGCCATAGAGGGGCTTCTGCTCTTCTCGGAATATCCGGGACGTTTTAGGGAGGGATTGGAGCTTTACAAGCGGTACTTTGATTTTGCGGCCCATATGGGGGCGGGGGTTGTGGTGCTCCACGGGTGCATCCAGCCGCCGGGTGTGCCGGAGGAACGGTATTGGGAGCGGTATGACCGGCTGCACCGCCAGGCCATCTCCCAGGGGGTCCGCCTTGCCCAGGAAAATGTGGTGCGGTATATGAGCGGCAGCCTGGACATGCTCCGGCGGATGCGGGAGAACATCCCCGACGTCTGCTTTGTGCTGGACATCAAGCAGGCGGTCCGCAGCGGTTATGACCCCTTTCAGGTGCTGGAGGCGATGGGGGAGCGGATTGTCCATGTTCATATTAGCGATCACTCTCCAGAGGCCGACTGCCTCCTCCCCGGAAAGGGTGGGTTCGACTTTGAAAAGTTGGTGCAAAAGCTTGAGGTTATTCACCATGACCTTTCCCTTGTTCTGGAATTGTATCGAAGTGATTTTTTGGATTTCCAGGATTTGGTGAATTCCTATCAGTTTTTGAAAGAAAGTGGCAAAAATTTGTAATATTTTCCCAAAATTAAATTTTTCTTGGAGAAATAGCTGTTTTTTATCCACATTTCTATAAAAAATGACAGTGAATAGGTTTTCTGCTGTCGAACCGTGAACAAGGGCAAAAGAATATGACGATGAATTTGAATTCCATTTTCTGCCATTTCAGGATATAATAAATATACAGTAAATGAGGGAGGCCCATCACTGTTGGATATACTGAAAGAAGCTTTTCCACGGCTCGTTCTGGCTTAACGGCAGGACGTGGGAAAAGAAATGGGAGGTTAAGAGAATGGAATCCAGTTTGAGAGAGTATGAGGTTATACGCCAGTGGGTGAACAACACAGGGGAGAGAAAGCTGATATACCGGGTTATCCGCTCCGAAGTCTGTTTGGAGGAGCTGGATTGGGTCACTACCTTTGGGATGGAGATTGTCGATTGCGCCAGTGAGGAGCGGTCGGTTCTGGCGGACATCTCCCCGAATTACGATGCGGTTCTCCTGTTTGCCGGGCGCTGCTCCGAACTGGAGGTGCTGCCCGCCCACCTTTTGGATGTGGCGGAGGACTTTTTGGCGGCACAGTATGGGGCTTTGTGAATTAAAAATCCTTTGAATCAATCCATGTATCTACCTTGTCGGGGAATTTAGGGAAATGTGCAAAATTTTGTTGAAAGCGTGTAAAAAAAATCAGAAAATTTATATTTTTACTTGTGTATTTGCCCACATAGTGGTATAATACGGATAACTGTACAATGTGTATATCTTTTGTATTGAGAAACAAGTGGAATATAAATGAAGCCCGATGCGGTAGGACGGAAACTAAACCGTCCAGATGAATTTCTGATAAAATTGCAGACAAAAACAGGAGTTTATATCAGAAAGCGCAGGGCGGTTATAGGTACAGGCTCTCAATCCATATGTCCATATGGGACGCAGCGATACCCCGTGAACTGACAGAGCGTGGATTGAAATGGGGGATTAAATCAAATGAAATGTCCTTTTTGCGGTTATTTGGAAAGCCGCGTGGTGGATTCCCGCCCCGCCGACGAGGGGGAGCGCATCCGCCGCCGCCGGGAATGCTTAAGCTGTCTGAAGCGGTTTACCACCTATGAAATTGTCGAAACCCTGCCGATTATTGTCGTGAAAAAAGATAAATCCAGAGAGCCCTTTGAACGCAACAAGCTGTTCAACGGCTTGCTGCGCGCCTGCGAAAAGCGCCCCGTCTCACTGGAGGCCTTGGAGAAAATTGTGGACGAGATTGAGGCAGAGCTGCTCAATTCCCTGGAGCGGGAGGTAACTTCCCTGAGGATAGGGGAGCTGGCGATGGAAAAGCTCAAGCAGGTGGATGAAATCGCCTATGTGCGGTTTGCGTCGGTATACCGGCAGTTTGCGGATGTCAACTCATTTATGGAGGAGATTACCAGACTGCTGCACGAACGGTAAAATGAGGCTGTCCCTTCGGAAGAGGGGGCAGCCTTTTTTGCGGTGCGGAATACAAAAGATTTTAAAGAAGGTTATTCCAACTGGGCAGCTCCGATTCCCAGATGTGCAGAATCATCCTTTTGGCCTGGCTGGTGGAGGCAAAGAAGGAGGCGTAATCCCTATATTGCAGATAGGACGGAAGGGCCTCCAGGGAGACGGTTACAGTGTCCAGCTCCCGGTGCCGCAGCAGACGGGAAAAATAGATTTCATCCTCCCGCCAGTCCTCCCGTGCCTGGTCCAGGGTGGTGAAAGCGGTTTCATAATCTCCCTCCAGCACCTGCTGCTCCGCCAGGGCTATGTCGTCCAAAAGGTCATAGATGCCATGATGCAGCCAGAGGAGGATACCGGTCCCGCTCCCCAGCATAATGGCCATAATGACAATGGCCGCGACTACCCGCTTCATGCGTTTTCCTCCTTAACGGCAGATTCCTTAAAGCCGTCCTTTGGGACAGCGTATATCTGTTTGTCCTGGGTGCAGGTCATAAGAAAGAGCTGCTCCGGCAGAAAGCCGTGGGCCCGCGCCTGTTCCGCCGCCCATTCCTCGGTAATGCCGCAGAATTCCAGTCCCTTTTTGACCATCCGCCCGTCGCTGATGATTAGGATGGGGAATTCCCCCATGTCGCCGCCGGAAAGGGGCAGCTTCATATCCTGGGGGGTGACAGGGTGGCAGGCGGCCTTGGGGCAGACATTCAGCTTTCCGGTGGTCTCCACAATGGCGTAGCCCACCTCCTGGAGGTCAAAATACCCGCCGCCCCGCAGCAGCTCCATCAGGTCGTCCACCGAGTAGCGCAGGTTCTTCATCTCCCGCTGGTCGATGACGCCGTCCCGTATCACAATCCGCGGTGTGCCGCTGACCAGCCTGCGCAGCCTCCGGCTTTTCAGGGTGGCCGCCGAGAGCAGCACCTCAAAGCAGACCAGCGTCAGAATGGGAACCGCCCCGCCCGCCAGGGAAAAGCCGGGGTCCTGAATTGGCAGGGTGGCGATATCCGATACCAATATTGTCACCACCAGCTCGGAGGGCTGGAGCTCCCCTAACTGCCGCTTGCCCATCAGGCGCAGGCCGCATACCACAACGACATAGATCAGAATTGTTCTCAGCAATGTTACAAGCATTGCTTTTCACTCCTTTTCTCTGAGAATCATTTTCCGGAGTATTACCTTGATATCCTTCCCTGCAAAGGGGCGGCTATACGCGGAAGCCCGCAGCCTTTGGATTGGAACCCAGTCAATCTCCCCTTGCCTGATAAGGGCCGATCGCTGTTGATAGGTCCTTCAGCCCAAATTTCTTGAAAATCATTGATTCGTGATTCCCTGGCTTTGGATTTTGTATATTCCCTTTGACGCGGTCCATACTGAAAGGAGAAATCCATTCAGTAAGGAGTGCCGCCTATGAGCCGTCGGAAACCTGTGGCCTGGAAAAAATGCCTCCAGCAGCGCCTGGAACAGTACCGCCGGGAAAGTTATATTTCTCCCCCCAGCGATGTTCCCCGCCAGGACCATCTGAAATCCTCCCTGCTGGAAAATATGATTGCCCTCCGCCAGCAGTTTTCCAATTCCAGCGACCTGCTCAACCGGGAGCTGACCGTCTGCGGCCTGAAGGTCCAGTTGGTTGCCTGCGAGGGAATGGTGAGCCTGCAAAGCCTTTCGGAGCTGCTGGCCGAGCCCCTCAATGCCCTGGAGGGCCAGATGTCCTCTCCCCAGCAGCTGCTGGACTGGTTCCGCGGCCAGGCGCTGCTTGCACTGGACCAGAAGGAGGTCTGTACCTATTCCCAGCTGTTCCAGTTTTTGATGTCTGGCTTTGCCGTGATTATGGCCGACGGCCTGGATACGGCTGTCTGCTTCGGCCTTCAGGGGTTTAACTTCCGCTCCATCTCCGAGCCCAGCGCGGAGGTCAACGTCCGGGGCTCGCGGGAGGGGTTTGTGGAACCGCTGCGAATCAATATGACCATGATACGCCGCCGCATCAAGTCCCCCAGGCTGAAATTTGAGCTGATGACCGCCGGAAGCCAGAGCCGCACCGATATCTGTCTGGTTTACATGACTGACCGCGTCTCAGAGGATTTTGTCAACCAGACCCGGCTGCGCCTCCAGCAGCTTCCCATGGATATTGTGCTGGAGTCCTCCTATCTCCAGCCGTTTCTGGAAAAACATCCCTATTCCTTTTTTTCCGGCATCGGCACCACCGAGCGCCCCGATACCCTGTGTGCCAAGGTGGCGGAGGGCCGCCTGGCCATTTTGGTGGACGGAACGCCCTTTGCCCTGATCCTCCCCTACCTCTTCCATGAGAATTTCCAAACCGTTGATGATTATACCCACCGTCCCATTTATGCCGCCTTTGCCAGGGTGCTGAAATATCTTTCCTTTTACATGACCATTCTCCTGCCGGGGCTGTATGTGGCCGTTGCGGTACACCACCTGGAGCTGCTGCCCCACGCCCTGCTCCGCCGGGTTATGGCGGCGGAGGCGTCCACCCCCTTTCCCCTGATGTTTGAAGCGCTGATCATTCAGTTAATCTACGAGCTGATGCGGGAGGCGGGGCTGCGGCTGCCAAGGCCGGTGGGGCACGCCATCGGCATTGTGGGGGCGCTGGTGATTGGGGACGCGGCGGTGAGCGCGGGGCTCATCGGTTCGCCTATGGTGCTGATTGTGGCGCTGACGGCCATCACCTCCTTTGTGGTGCCCTCCCTGTATGATTCCGTTACAGTGCTGAAATTCCTGTTTATATTGGCGGGAGGCTTTTTTGGTCTGTTTGGGGTGACGCTGGGGATGTGCTCCCTGCTGCTCAACCTGTGCTCTGTTTCGGTGGGAGGGGTTCCGGCCACCGCTCCCGCCACACCCTTTAACCCCTACTCCCTGCGGGATATGTTCATGCGCTCCGGCTGGCGTTTTCTGGGAAAGTATGTCTTCCACATTGAAGATGTGCCCGGCTCCCAAATGGGGGACAAGCGCCTCCACGGCCAGGAGAGCGCAGGAGAGGAGAAGATGGATGGTTAAGACCCGAATCAGCGGTTCCCAGGCGGTTGTTCTGCTGTTCCTCAGCCGGATGTTCGCCCTGCTCACCGTTTCCGGCGGGCGGGACGGGCAGGTGGGCGGGGGATTGGCGGTGCTGGCCGCCCTGTGCTCCTTCCTCTTTCAGCTTGCCCTGTTCCTGCCGGGATGGCTGTTGGCACGGCGGCACCCCGGACAGAATTTTGCCGAGGCAGTCACCGGCTGCCTGGGCGGGGCGGGCAGAGGTGTTTCCCTTCTGCTATGGCTGCTGCTGGTGCTGCTGGCGGGAATGTCCGCCGCCGAGTTCGAGCATTTTCTGGTGAGCGCCGTCTATGAACAGGCTCCCCGGCTGCTGTTCGCCTTCCTGTTTCTGGCGGCCGCGATCTATGGCGCGTGGTTGGGACTGGAGGCCTTTGGACGGTTTGCCTATTTTGGCTTTACCGTCTTTGCGCTGCTGGCGGTCAGCCTGTGTTTTTCCCTGGCCGGGGATTTTCAAACCGGGGAGCTGTTTGCCCAGACTTCCGCCTCACCGGCGTCCTTTTTGAGAACCGCCTGGAGTATGGCGGCGGGGGACATTGAGCTGCTGTGCTTTTTCCTCCTTCTTCCCAGCCTGCGCACCGGGGAGGACAAGGGCGCTCCCGCGGGAAAGGGACTCTTTTTTGCTTGGAACGGGCTGTACACCCTGGCGGCGGCGGGATTTATCCTGCTGACCGTGGGGGTATTGGGCGGAAATCCCTCCACAGGGCAGAGCTATCCCTTTTACACCCTGGCTTGCGCGGCGGAGGGCAGTCTGCTGGCTCGCACCGACGCAATCCATATGTCCATGTGGGGAATACTGGGACTGCTCCGCTGCTGCCTGCTCCTCTATTGCGCCTCCATTGCTCTCCGGTGTGCGGTGACGGTTTCCTCCAGGAGGAAATCCCTCTTGAACTGGGCAGCTGGGCACCGGACGGCGGTCACAGCCTTTATAGCCTTTGCCGCCGCGCTGCTGCTTGCCGGGTCCCCGGCGGCGCTCAATGGTCTGCGCAGGATATGGGGAGGGGGAATCCCTATTCTCTGTGTGCTGGCACTGTTCCCGGCCGCCGCCCTAGTTGCGGGGGCGGTCCGTTCCAAAAAACGCAGAAAGGAGGCCGCGGGCCATGGGGAAGCTCCATAAAGGCAGTCTTTTGGCACTGTCGGTGCTGTTTTGCCTGCTGCTGTGCGGCTGTCAGGGACTGGGCGGGAAGAGCCCCAACCAGCGCTCCGTCGCCCAGGTGATGGCCCTGGACCTGGTCCCCGGCAGCGAACCCATCCGCTTGACCCTGCGGGTGCTGGACGAGGAGGGATCGCCGGAGGGACCGGCCAGCTTCCGCACCGTCCAGGCCCAGGGGAAAACCATCACCGGTGCGCTAGGGGAGGCGGGACGGCAACTGGGAAAGGAAATTTTTCTCCGGGATATCCGCCTGGTGCTGCTGGGAGAGGGACTTTGCCGCAAAGGAATTGACTCCTTTCAGAATTTTATGAGCCAGAGCTATCAAATCCGCCCCAGGGTATCCGTGGCCGCCGTCCGTCAGGAGGCCGCCCCACTGCTGGAAGCGGACGACAGCGGCGAGGCCCCCGCCGATTCCCTGGTTCCCCTGCTGGAATGGAACAATCGTCCAGGTAATCCGGCTGTCACCGTCATGGAGGCGGAACGCCTCCGCAGCGCCGGGGAGGGGGACTGCTTCCTGTCGCTGGCCAGCCTGGACGGGGAGGGAAAGGGAGAGGTATCCGGCGCGGCTGTCTTCCGAGGGGGACGGCTGGCCCGGCTGCTGGATGTGCGGGAGGCGGAACAGCTCCGCCTGCTGGCCGCCGATCCCCGTCAATCGGTAGTGGTTGTCTCCCTGCCCGGCGGGGGCTCCGCCTCCTTCCGGCTGACCGGGAGAAAGGGGAGGCTTCACGGGTCCTCTGTCCAGAACATTCCGCAGTTTACCTCCAAATTCACCTTTGAATTCCAGCTTTTGGAATTCGACGGCAATTCCGAGGATTCCTCAAACCTGGAGGAGCTGGAAAGAGCTTTGGAGGAAAAGGTAAAGGGAGAGATGGAGGAATGTATCCGGAAGGTGGTATTTGACAGTGGGGCGGACGTGATGGGAATGGCTGTTTCCCAGCGCAGGGACAACGCGGAATGGTGGAACCGAAATAGGGACTGGAGAAAGGAGCGGGAAGGAGAGACGCTTTTTGAAAAAAGCGTGTTCTATTTGGATATCAAGTGCAGAATCACCCAGACAGACGTCAGCATTCCGCTGATAGGAACATGAAGATGCGCTTCAGAAAAATAATGGAAAATGTTCCGGATGGGATGGGAAATCCGCTGGATAAAAGGCGGATGGTCTGCGTCAATTTCCAATCCCCCCACAAAACGACAGATGGAGGTCTTTTTCCCTGCGATAAAACCCCGCCTAGCGAGGCACACTCAATAGCAGGGCGATAATCCCTGCCGCAAGGGCAGCTGCGCCCGTTTTCAATACACTGTCTTTGAGCAACCGGGCCGGTTTTATCCGAACCGGCCCGGATCTCAGGGGTTTATATAACACCTTTGGCGGGGCGTTTACATGGAAAAATGTAACATCCGGTACCTAAAGGAGGCAAAGGAGCTGCATTGCAGAATGAAAAAAATTTATCGAATATTTGCGGGAATGGTGTCGGCGCTGACCATAAGCGCCCTTTCCCTCTCACTGTATGCCGGTCATTCGCTGCCGGATTTTGTATACCTGGCCCAGGGGCAGGAGGTGGCGGAGCTGGAGCTCTCTCCCGCCTCCTTTTCCGGGGCGGCCATCACGGTAGGGGCCCCGGTGGGTCAGACAGTTGACGCCGGGGAGGACCGCTACTCCGTGGGGCTGCGGATGTTCGGAGCCATATCCGTCAAGGATATCCTGGTCCAGGTGGTGCCGCGGGAGTACGTCCTTCCGGGAGGTTCTCCCTTTGGCATCAAGATGTTTACCGATGGGGTCATGGTGGTGGGGATGACCGACGTCATCAACAGCGGGGAAACCCGCAACCCCGCCAAGGAGGCGGGCATCCGCCTGGGGGATGTGATCACCAGGATCAACGGGAAGCGCGTCTCCACCAACGAGGAGGTTGCCGCCCTTGTGGAGCGGAGCGGAGGCTCCCCCCTTTCCATGGAAGTGCGGCGGGAAGGAAGGGAGACGTTTGAAGCCTCTCTGCTCCCGGTGCGCTCCGACGACGCGGACGTTTACCGCGCCGGGATGTGGGTGCGGGACAGCTCAGCCGGTATCGGCACCCTGACCTTCATCGACCCGGAGACAAGCCGTTTTGCGGGGCTGGGACACGGTGTGTGCGACATTGATACAGGCAGTCTCATGCCCCTTTCCTCCGGGGAGGCCGTGGATGTGGTTATCACCGGGGTGACAAAGGGGATGAGTGGGAGCCCTGGAGAGCTGCGGGGGACCTTTACCGAGGCGCAGCCCATGGGGGTTCTGCTCCGCAACGACTCCACCGGGATTTATGGACAGCTGAACCCCTCCGCCATAGACTTGGGGGACGTATCCCCAGCGCCGGTGGCCATGCGCCAGGAGGTAAAAGCGGGCAAAGCCTCCATCCGCACAACCGTGGATGGGGGAGAGCCGGAGGAGTATGAAATTGTCATTGAAAAGGTCAACTTCAGCGAGGCCAACCCCACCAGAAATATGGTGATACGGGTGACCGACCCCCGGCTGCTCTCCAAAACCGGGGGAATCGTCCAGGGGATGAGCGGAAGCCCCATCCTCCAGAACGGCAAGCTGGTGGGGGCAGTCACCCATGTGTTTGTCAACGACCCGGCGCGGGGATACGGCATCTTTGCGGAAAATATGGAGAAGTGTCTTTCGGAACTTGTTCCATAGGGAGCTTGCAGCCCGCCTTAAAGGCGGGCGAAGCTTTTGAAACAGTTTTTCATACGTTTTGTCGTTTTAATGGTTTGACTAAAACAACTTTCTTCTCCAGCAAAATTCAATTCTCAACCTTCTGTCCCTCAAATCTCCTTTGACTGAAAGAAGAATTTCCAAATATTTCCATAAAATATCAAATGAGTCATTTGTCTCTTTAAACATTAAATTAATGTTTTTTTTATGTATTAAAAATTAAGTATAAAAGTTAAATTACAATAACAACTTTTATTTTGCGAAATTTGTCGCACACTATTTTGTGTATAATGTCTTAAAACGTGAGAATGCAGTTGTGGATTATCACTTTTTATGTTTTTTTTATTAATTTTGTGACAAATCTGGTTGAAACATGGGGATAATTGAGTTATAATGCTTTTTAGGTGAACTATATTCTTATAATTTCAGGATGTTTTATTCACCAGGCAGAATTTGATTTATTTATTTGGAAAAAAATGTAAATTAACTATTGAAATAATTTCCAAAATATGGTAATCTATGGATATCAATCCGGGAGAAGGATAATGAAAATGTCGAAAGTGGGAAAATAATAAATGACATGAGTAAAAACCAATCTGAATTGAGGGCTGGCAGAAGAAGCTGCGAAGGCGGATATAAACGCAACAGCTTTGAATGGTGCCCGCCGCTGTCTGCTGTCTGCTGTCCGCTCTCTGCCGGGAGGTTTTAGAGCCTATTCAGGCTTTCGGGATTATTCTCCGGAACCGGCAAAATATGCGTCTCTGAATTTCAGGTTTTATAAAAGCAAAACCGAACTTTTGCATTTACTTCAGAGAAAAGTGTATAAACTCAACTGTCAATCTTTGATTGGCAGAGGGATGCCGCCGAAGAATGGCCGCAAAATTATATTTGGAGGAAAGAGTATGAACAGTCAGAGAAAAATTTTGATTACAGAGGATGACAAGCAACTGTGTTCCCAGCTTACAGAACAGCTGAAGAAGTATGATCTGGAGGCGGTTTTTGTGCCCAGGAACGGGAGCGCCGTGCTGGAGGCGATAGCCAAATATCAGCCCTGCGCAGTGATGATGGACTACTTCATGGTCTATCTGGACGCCATTGGGGTCATGAAGGGCGCGAAAAATCAGGGCTTATCCACGCTTTTTACCCTTATCACCACGATTGACGGTGAAAGCTTCCAGCGGCAGGCGCTGGAGGAGGGGGCTGCTTACCTTTTCCTCAAACCCTACAGCGCCGGGGCTGTCGCGGAGCGGCTGGCGGCTCTGGTCAAAAGAGCAGATATCCCCGCAGCCTCGCTGCCCCCGACCCAGCACAGCGGGGTAGATGACGGACAGCTGGAAATGGAGATTACCTCCATCATCCACAAGATCGGTGTTCCCGCCCACATCAAGGGGTACCATTACTTACGGGAATCCATCAAGCTGGCGGTAAAGGACAGCGAAATCATCAACTCTGTCACCAAGCAGCTTTATCCCACAGTCGCCAAAAAATTCGGGACCACCTCCTCCAGAGTGGAGCGGGCAATCCGTCACGCCATTGAGGTGGCATGGGACAGGGGAGACGTGGAGGTGCTCACCTCCTATTTCGGGTACACCATCCGCAACACCAGGGGCAAGCCCACCAATTCGGAGTTTATCGCGATGATCGCCGACAAGCTGCGGCTGCATTTCCGGATTCCCGATGGAACGGGAAAGTCAGATAAATCATTGAGTGTATAACGATAAAAAAACAAAACAAAATTGAATTCCGAGTTTTTTTCATTTTAGGGGTTGCGTTTATCCCGAAGTTGTGATATTCTATAAAAAGAAAGTAAGATTTGGTAGAAAGGAAAGAGTGGGCAAGCCCACTCTTTCCTTTCTGTATAGGGCAAGCCCCAGGGAATGGGGCGCAATATCGCAAAGGAGAAAAAATGGCTAAGGAAAAGAAAAAATCCACTGTGTCCCTAGTAGAGGAGATGGCCGGACCGGTTGCGGAGAAAAACGGCCTGAAGCTGTGGGACGTGCGCTTTGAAAAGGAAGGCTCCCTGTGGTATCTGAGAATATTCATCGACAAGGAGGGAGGCGTCTCCATTGAGGACTGCGAAACGGTGAGCCGCGCTGTCAGCACCCTGCTGGATGAGGCAGACCCCATTGAACAGAGCTATATTCTCCAGGTCAGCTCCCCAGGGGTGGAGCGGGAGCTGGTAAAGCAGGAGCACTTCGATGCTTTTATGGGCAACGAGGTCCATGTGCGCCTCATCCGCCCGGTGGAAGGGGTCCGGGACTTTATCGGGACGCTGGAGGGCGCTGATGGAGAAGGAAACATCTCCATCCTGATGGATGAGGATATTGAGATGACCTTCCACTTAAAGGAGGCGGCCTTTGTGCGGCTGACGGACAACCAAGCCTATCCGGATGATATGAATATGGAGGAACTGGAAAATGAATAAGGAATTTCTGGACGTCCTGCGGATTTTGGAGCAAGAAAAGGGCATTCCCTTCGACTATATGATAGATAAGACGAAGGAAGGCATCAAAAAGGCGGTGGAAAACGATTACCGGGATTCGGACGTGGCGGTGTACATCAGCAGGGAGACCGGAGAACTCCAGGTGATGCTCCGCAAGGAGGTGGTGGAATCCGAGGACGTGGTGTTTGACCCAGTGGTGGAGATATCCTATGAGGACGCGCTGAAGCATTCCTCCAGCGCCGTGCTGGGCGGAAAGGTCGAGGTGCCCATCGATATCAAGGACCTGCGCCGGATTTCCGCCATCAACGCCAAAAACATCATTCGCCAGGGCATCCGGGACGCGGAACGGGAATATTTGTATTCCCAGCTGAAAAAATACAAAGAGGAAATCGTCACCACCACCGTCACACGGGTGGATCCGGAAACCGACGACGCCACCATTGAAATCGGCAACATTGAGGTGACGCTGCCCCGCCGGGAGCAGCTCCCCACCGAGGTGCTCAAGGAATTTGACCGTATCCGCGTCTATGTGGTAAACGTCTTTGGCCCCCAGTCCCAGAACGACAACAAGCCCAAAAACGAAAAATCCAAATCCTCCCGCCAGCCCAAAATACTCATCTCCCGGACCCACCCTGGCCTGGTCCGCCGCCTCTTTGAGATGGAGGTTCCGGAAATCTACGACGGGACGGTAGAGGTCAAGAGCATCTCGCGGGAGGCGGGCTATCGCAGCAAGGTGGCCGTCTACAGCAAGGACCCGGATGTGGACCCTGTGGGTGCCTGTATCGGCATGGACGGCAACCGGGTGAAGAACATCGTCAAGGAGCTGTGCGGGGAGAAGATCGAGGTGGTCCGTTACAGCGACGATCCGGTGGAGTTTATCAAAAACGCCCTGAGCCCCGCCAAGGTGATTTCCGTCACCCTGGACCCGGACGGGCAGAAGAACTGCCAGGTCATTGTCCCCGACAGCCAGCTTTCCCTGGCAATCGGCAACAAGGGGCAGAGCGCCAAGCTGGCCGCAAAGCTCACCGGCTGGAAGATCGACATCAAACCGGAAAGCTATCTGGAAACCCTTCCTAAGGGGGATGAGGCCGCCGCCCTGGAGGACGCCCAGGACGTGATTGCCCAGGAGGAGCCGGAGCAGCGGGAGCCTGCGGGGGAATAATGTGACCGAGGGGCAATCAAAAGAGGCTTCCTGTGCCGGAGAAAGGGGAGATGCAGGATGCAGGCAAAAAAGGTTCCCATCCGTATGTGTACCGGGTGCTCGGAACAAAAGCCCAAAAAGGAACTGGTGCGGGTGGTGAAGAGCCCGGACGGGGAGATTTCCCTAGACCTCACCGGCAAAAAATCCGGACGGGGTGCGTATGTCTGTAAAAATATCGAATGTCTGAAAAAAGCAAGGAAGGCGAAACGGTTTGAGAGGGCCTTCTCATGCCAGATTCCCGACGAGGTGTATGAGAGGATGGAACGGGAGATACAGGGCGAACCGCCTCTGGTATAGGAATCCGTTCAGAAATTATTTTTGAGAAAACCGAATCGTCCGCCGGAAATCCGCTTCCCCCAGCAGGGGGCGGAGGATATATAAAGGAGAATGTATTTGCATCAAAAAGCAGAGCATGCCGAGGCTCCGGCAAAATCCCGCCGGAAGCAGCAGAACATAGACGGCCTGACCGCTGCCGCGCTAAAACAGCGTATCATCTCCGCCCTGTCCTTGGCCCGCAAGGCAGGCAGGCTGACAGCGGGCGCGGATGCGGTGAGGGAGGCGGTCTGCGCCGGGAGGGTAAAGGCAGTGTTTACCGCCGCGGACCTGTCGCCCAGATCGCAGAGAAATATGGAATACGTATGCCGGCCGCTGTCCGTCCCGGTGATTCCCCTGGGAATCGCCATGGACGAGATGGCTGCCCAGATCGGGCGGCGCAGCGGAATTCTGGCAGTTGCCGATACCGGCTTTGAACGAAAGCTGTGTTCCCTTCTGGAGCAGGCGGAGCGGTTGTCCGCCGCCCAGACCGGGGAAACGGCAGAATCCCTGTCCTGAAAGGAGAGTTGCTGATGGTAAACAAGTATAGAGTGCATGAGGTAGCGAAGGATATGGGGGTATCCAGCAACGATGTGCTGGACGTCCTCAGAAAATATTTTCACAAAGACGATTATAAACATATGACCGTTCTGGAGGAAAGGGAAATCAACCTGGTCCTGAGCCATTTTACCAAGCTCAAGCAGGTGGAAAGCCTGGATGAGCTGAAGGCCAGGGAACCGGCCAGAACCGCCCGTCCCCGTCCAAAGGCGGAGGCCGCCCCGGTCAAGGAGCAGCCGAAGGAACCCGTAAAGCCGGAGAAGGCGGAAGCGGGGACCAAGCAGACCGAAATCAAGGAACCCGCCGCCCAAGCCCCGAAGGCAGAGACAAAGCCCCAGCCGGAAAAACCGCCGGCTGAGGGGGAGGGAAAGGCGCCGGTCAGAGCGTCTCAGCCTTCTCAGATTAACCAGCAGACTACGGCGGTTCCCCAGCCCCCCCAGCCCGCTAAGGCGGAGGCTCCGGCGGCCCGTATCCCTCAGACAGAGGAGCGGAAAAAGGAGGAGCCGCCGAAACCACAGACGATTCAAACCCCCGAAACAAAATCCGAGGAAGATGATAAAAAGGTGACAACATCGAACGATCAGAGTAAACGGCAGGAAAACAAAACCAGGGAGACAGCGGCGGCTCCTGCCCCCAAGGCCGCTCAGTCCCAGAGCCAGGCCCCCCAGGGCGCACAGACACAGCAGCCCCAGACTTCCCAGCAGGGAGCTGCCGGGCAGGGCGGACGCCAGGGCCAGCGCTCCCAGAACAGTCCGGATTCCCGCCAGGGCCAGCGCCAGGGGGGAGATTCCCGCCAAGGGCAGAACCGTCCCCAGGGCCAGCAGCAGGGCCAGCGCGGCCCCGGCCGTCAGGGGGGACAGGGCTTTGATTCCCGCCAGGGTGGACAGCCGCGCCAGCAGGGCGGAGGTTCCCAGGGACAGGGCCAGCGCCAAGGCGGTCAGCGTCCGGGAGGACAGCGCCAGGGCGGCGGCTTCCAGGGCCAGCGTTCAGGCCAGGGCGGCGGACAGAACCGTTCCAATAACCGCCCCCAGCGCCCCGCAGCCCAGCAGTCCAAGCCAGCCCGCGCTCCGCAGCGCCCCGCGGATTCCAGCCGCCCCCAGAAGACCGTTTCCACGGTGGACGCCAACGGCGTAATCCGGGCGGATATGCGGGCCGTCAACGTGGATTTGGATAAATACAACGAGAGATACGAGCAGATTGCCCCCACCAATGTCAAGGACATGACCGCCCGCAAGCAGAAGCTGACCCAGCGCTCCAGCCAGTACAACCGCCGTCCCCAGCGCTCCCGCAGCGAGCAGGAGGCGGAGAAAATGCGCCGCCTGGAGATGGAACGCCAGCGCCGCCAGAAGCTGGAGATTGCCATTCCCGACGAAATCTCGGTCAGCGAGCTGGCCGGGCGGCTGAAAATCCAGGTGGCCGAGGTGGTCAAACGGCTGATGGCCTCCGGCGTGATGGCCAGCGCCAGCCAGATTATCGACTTTGACACCGCGGCCTTAGTGGCCATGGAGATTGGCGCGAAGGTGGAGAAGGAGGTCATCGTCACCATTGAGGACCAGCTCATCGACGACTCCGCGGACGAGGCGGACTCCTTGGTGGAGCGCAGCCCGGTGGTGGTGGTCATGGGACACGTGGACCACGGCAAAACCTCCCTGCTGGACGCCATCCGCAACGCCAACGTCACCGCCTCCGAGGCGGGGGGCATCACCCAGCACATCGGCGCATACCAGGTCAAGGTCAAGGACCGGATGATCACCTTCCTGGACACCCCCGGACACGAGGCCTTTACCTCCATGCGCGCCAGGGGCGCCCAGGTCACTGACATCGCCGTGCTGGTGGTGGCGGCGGACGACGGCATCATGCCCCAGACCGTTGAGGCCATCAACCACGCCAAGGCGGCGGAGGTATCCATCATTGTTGCCATCAACAAGATGGATAAGCCGGGAGCCAACGCGGAAAAGGTCAAGCAGGAGCTGACCGAGCACGGCCTGGTTCCGGAGGAATGGGGCGGCGACGTCATCTGCGTCCCTGTCTCCGCCAAAACCCACGACAACATCGACAGCCTCCTGGAGATGATCCAGCTTGTGGCGGACGTCAAGGAGCTTAAAGCCAATCCGGAGCGCCAGGCAAAGGGAACGGTTATTGAAGCCCGTTTGGATAAGGGCCGCGGACCGGTGGCAACGGTGCTGGTGCAGAACGGCACCCTGCGCAGCGGGGACATCATCATCGCCGGTACGGCAGTGGGCCGCGTCCGGGTCATGATGGACGACCGGGGCAACCGGGTGGAGAGCGCGGGACCCTCTATGCCGGTGGAGATCACCGGTCTGGCGGAAGCACCCAGCGCCGGAGACACCTTCAACGTGGTGGCGGATGAGCGCTTGGCAAGGCAGCTGGTGGAGCAACGCAAGCACCAGGCCAAGGAAGCGGCCTTCCAGTCCTACAACAAGGTGACGCTGGAAAACCTGTTCGCCCAGATTGAGGAGGGCGAGATGAAGGAGCTGCCCATCATCGTCAAGGCGGACGTACAGGGTTCGGTGGAGGCGGTGAAGCAGTCGCTGGAGAAGCTTTCCACCAATGAGGTGCGTGTCAAGGTGGTCCATGGCGCAGTGGGCGCGGTCAACGAGTCCGACGTCATGCTGGCCAACGCCTCCAAGGCCATTATCGTCGGCTTTAACGTGCGTCCCGACCCGGTTGCCTCCAGCAACGCGGAGCGGGACGGGGTGGAGATTAAGCTCTACCGCGTCATTTACGACGCCATTGAGGAAATCGAATCCGCCATGAAGGGAATGCTGGCCCCCAAGACCAGGGAGATTGAGCACGGCAGGGCGGAGGTCCGCATGGTATACAAGATTTCCAATGTGGGCGCTGTGGCCGGATGCTATGTCCAGGACGGAAAAATCGCCCGCAGCCACAATATCCGGGTGGTCCGGGACGGCATCATCATAGCTGACGACAAGATAGACAGCCTCAAGCGCCTGAAGGACGACGTCCGGGAGGTGCAGCAGGGCTTTGAGTGCGGTATCCATCTGGCCAAGTTCAACGACGTCAAGGAGGGCGACATCCTGGAGGCCTATGAGATAGAGGAGTACCGCGAGGTTTGAGTTTGAGGTTTGATTACTGGTTTTGTTTGGAGGTGCCGTTGATTGGCGGGAAACAGTCATAAACTGGGAAGAAGCGCCGAGGATATCAGGCGGGAGCTGACCGATATCCTCCGGCAGGTAAAGGACCCAAGGGTTTCCGGTCTTCTCAGCATTGTAAAGGTGGACCTGTCCGGGGATATGTCCTATTGCAAGGTTTACGTCAGCTGCCTGGAAGGGATGGAGCGGGCGAAGGAATCGGTAAAGGGACTGAAAAGCGCCCAGGGCTTTGTCCGCCGGGAGCTGGGGGGGAGACTTCGGCTCAGGAAGGTTCCGGAGCTCCAGTTTATTCCGGACGACTCCATTGAGGCGGGCGCGAGGATATCCAGGCTGCTGGATGAGGTCGCCGCCAAAGAACAGACGGAATAATTGGTTGGCTGCTGACCCTTGATCGTTTCATCAGGGGTCAGCAGCACATGTTATGAGCTGGGAATCGAACTGCCGGCGCGGCTGGAGGACAGCGTTAAATGGTAATACTTGCGAAAGGATGAAATGCTATGGAATGCTTGGAAGTGGAGCAGGCGGCAAAGCTGCTTTTGGAACAGGATTGGATTTTGATCTTGTGCCATAAAAATCCCGACGGGGACACCATTGGTTCCGGATTTGCCCTCTGCCGGGCGCTGCATCAGCTGGGAAAACACGCTGCTGTGCTGTGCGGCGACAATGTCCCCAGGAGGATGGCCTTTGCGGCCGCGGACCTGGACGAAACCCTCCGGATTTCCCCCAAACAGGCCAGATATGTGGTGTCAGTGGATATCGCCAATACAAGCCTGATGGGCTTGGTTCTGTCCGACTATCAGCAGGAGGGGGCGGTGGACCTGGCCATAGACCATCACCCCTCCCACAGCGGGTTTGCCAGCAATCTGCTTTTGCGGCCGGAGGAGGCGGCAAACTGCCAGATCATCTATGAGCTGCTGCTGGCAATGGGGGTGGAAATCACCCCGGAGATTGCAAGCTGCCTGTACCTTGGCCTCTCCACCGATACCGGCTGCTTCCGGTTTTCCAATACCCAGCCCCGCACCCACCAGCTGGCCGCAAGGCTGATGGAGGCCGGGGCGGATTGGTTTGAGATTAACCGCAATATGTTCGAGATAAAGACCCGTTCCCAGATTGCCCTGGAGCAGAAGGCCCTGAGGACCCTCCGCTTTTTCTGCGGCGGACGGGCGGCCGCGCTGGTCGTCACCCGGCAGATGCTCCAGGAGACGGGGGCGTCCATGGAGGAGACCGAGGCGATTGTCAACGTCCCCAAATCCATCGAAGGGGTGGAGATCGGCGCGACGCTGAAGGAACAGCCGGAGGGCGGCTTCAAGGTATCGGTGCGCACCGGCGAAGGGGTGGACGCCTGCGAGATATGCTCCGCCTTTGGCGGGGGCGGCCACAAGCGGGCCGCCGGGTGCCAGATCATGCAGACGCTGGACGAGACGATGCTGCGGCTTTGTAAAAAGTTTGAAGAGGTATTGAGCTAGGGAACAGAAACGCGGATTGGCTTGGGCCTCAATTTTGACAGATAAAAGGAGAAATCGCAAATGAGCAGTCTGCCCAGGGAGGAATGGAACGGCATACTCTGTATTGATAAGCCGCAGGCCTTTACCTCCTTTGATGTCATTGCAAAGCTGCGGGGAATCCTGCACATCCGCCGCCTGGGGCATGCCGGGACGTTGGACCCTATGGCCACCGGCGTGCTCCCGGTCCTGGTGGGACGGGCCACCCGAGCCTGCGATATCCTCCCGGACCAGGACAAAGCCTATATGGCCTCCTTCCAACTGGGGCTGGTCAGCGATACACAGGACATCTGGGGAAGCGTCTCCGGCAGGGCGGGGGTTCCGCGGATTTCCCGCCCTCAGCTGGAGCAGGCCCTTGGGGCCTTCCGGGGGCAGATTCAGCAGATTCCCCCCATGTTCTCCGCCGTCCAGGTGGGGGGACAGCGCCTTTACGACCTGGCCCGCCAGGGGATGGAGGTGGAGCGGCAGCCCCGCACTGTGGAAGTCCGGGAGCTGGAGCTGCTCTCCTTTTCCCAGGAGGAGCAGTCTGGCGTTCTGGAGATATCCTGTTCTAAGGGCACCTATATCCGCACCATCATACATGACATTGGGGCGGCCCTAGGGTGCGGCGCGGTGGTCACCGCCCTGCGCCGCACCCGCGCGGCAGGCTTCGGAATTGGGGAATGCCTTACCCTGCGGCAACTTCAGCATCTTTCCGAGCAGGCGGGGGAGGAGCTTCTGCTCCCCCTGGGCCGTGCCTTTGAGGGCCTGCCTGCCGTTTGGCTGGATGCTTTCCGCGCCCGCCTGTTTTTAAACGGCGTTCCCCTGGATCTGCGGCGGGTCAGATGCCCCGATGTGGAGGGTGATGTCAGGGTGATGGGGGCTGACCGCTCCTTCCTTGGGGTGGCCCGCCCTGACCGGCAGCGTGGAACGCTGCAAACCGTAAAAATCCTGGCGGCCAGACAGCCCGCCACTTCGCCTATGAAAGGATAGGATTCTATATGGACGTTTATCGCAGCCTTTCCCAGATCGATCCCCCCATTCCCGGTCCCTCCGCCGTGGCGCTGGGGTATTTTGACGGCGTACACATGGGGCACCAAAAGGTTTTGTGTTCTACCGCCGCCTTTGCCTCCATCATGACTCCCTGCGTCTTCACCTTCAGCCACCTGGCCAAAAAGGGGACAACCATCCTCAGTGCCGGGGCAAAGTTCGACGCTTTCCGGGAGATCGGCTTCCAGGTGGTGGTTTCCCTAGATTTCCCTGAGGTCCGGGGCCTTTCCCCGGAGCGGTTTATTCATGAAATTCTCATTGAAAAGATGGGGGCGCGGGTGGTCTGCTGCGGAAATAACTTCCACTTTGGCAAGGACGCCGCCGGGAACCTGGACTTTTTGATCCGCGAATGTGACAAGGAGGGGGTTTCGGTGCTCACCGCAGGACAGGTGACATATTCGGACGAACTCATCAGCTCCACCGCCATCCGCAGGGCCATTTCAGAAGGGAAGATGGACGCGGCGCGCAGGATGATGGGCCGTCCCTATTCCATTGACTTTGAAGTCATCCACGGCAACGAGCTGGGGCGTACGCTGGAATTCCCCACTATCAACCAGGCATTCCCAGCGGGGTTCTGCGTCCCGGCCTTTGGCGTGTACGCCTCGGTTGCACAGGTGGACGGGCAGTACCTTCCGGCGGTCTCCAACGTGGGGGTAAAGCCCACGATTGGCAGTGACGGGATTTTGGCGGAAACCAATATCATCGGCTGTGACAAGGACCTATACGGAGAGAGGGTGCAGGTATTTTTGCTGGAGCACCTGCGGGAGGAGACTCGTTTCCCCTCCGTTGAACGGCTCAAGGAGCAGATGATCAAAGACAGGGAACAGGCGGTGGAGATTAGCCGGAAAGCCATTGCCCAGGGGGACTGGTATTTCCACATCTTCCACGGCGGCAGCGGGGAAGGGCTGCGGTCCTGGACCGAGACAGGGGCGTAGCCAAACCGCTCCAGCATACATCTGATGGACAGAAAGGGCGTGGTCATCGTGTTTTTGAATCAGCTGCTGAACGCAGTTTTTCAGATCGTTTTGTTTTCTCTTATTCCGTTGATTTGGTGGCTTATCACAGCGATGAAAAAGGAAAATTTCTTCCGCTGGCTGGGGATGAAAAGGGCAGAGTGCGCCAGTCAAAAGAACCTCTGGATTTTGACGGGAATTGTTTTAGTGGTATGTTTTTTGGTTGGCGAATTCGCCATATGGCTGAGAGGGGACCTTGCTGCCGCCGATTCGGCGTACAAGGGAATGGGGGCAGCCGCCCTTCCTAGTGTGCTGGCCTATTCATATCTTCAGACCGGGCTGTCGGAGGAAATCCTGTTCAGAGGGTTTTTGTTAAAACGGATGGCGGCGAAATTCGGCTTTACGGCTGCCAACGTGATTCAGGCGTTGATCTTTGGGGCGCTCCACCTTACGATGGTATGGGGACGTGCAGGGCTGGCTGCGGGCATTGTGATTACAATCTATCCGATGCTCCCCGCGGTGGCCTTTGCCTATCTCAATGAAAAGAAAGCGGGTGGTTCCATTCTGCCCAGCTGGATCATTCACGGCACGATAAATACCTTTTCCGCATTGGTGACATTATTTTAAAAGCAACCAAGAAAGCGAGGAAGTCAAATGACAAAGCCATGGGAAAACGGAACACTGCGGGTAGACCAAACAGGACACTACCTGAAAAACGGGGACACTCCCTTTTTCTGGCTGGGGGATACCGCCTGGGACCTGCTCCAGCGCCTCACCCTGCCCCAGGCGCGGGTCTACCTGAAAAACCGCGCGGACAAAGGATTTAACGTGATACAGGCGGTGCTGACCAACGCCCGCCGGGAGGGGGACAGCCTGGGAAGTCTCCAGCTGATGGAGGAGGTGGACATCCTCCGCTGCATCGGGCCGGAAAACGAGCCCTACTGGCAGCATGTGGAGGGGGTCCTGGACATCGCGGAGGAGCTTGGTGTGTACATCGGCTGTCTGCCCATCTGGGGCAAGGTGGCCAGGCGAGGATTTATTGACGAGAAAACCGCGGAGCCCTATGCCAACTTTCTGGCGGAACGGTTCGGGAAGCGGAAAAATATTATCTGGATTCTGGGCGGGGACATCCGCGGCAGCGAATTCCACCAGATGTGGGAGGTAATGGGGAAAATCCTCAAGGAGAAGACCCCGGACAAGCTGATTGCCTACCACCCCTTCGGGCGGACCTGCTCCTCCTACTGGTTCTTGGATTCCCCGTGGCTGGACATCAACATGTTCCAGTCAGGACACCGCCGCTACGACCAGCCGGATTTGAGGAGCTGGGACGACAAGGAGGGCGGCGAGCCCTGGTACGGGGAGGACAACTGGCGGTATGTCCAGGCGGAGCTGGAGAAGATTGCCGGGGGTGCGCCCGCCCGTCCGGTGCTGGACGGCGAACCCTCCTATGAGCAGATTCCCCAGGGCCTCCACGACCCCTCGCAGCCATACTGGCAGGAATACCATGTGCGCCGGTACGCCTGGTGGTCGGTGCTGGCGGGTTCCTGCGGCCACACCTATGGGGATAACTCGGTATTCCAGTTTTACGGAACCGGACACATTCAGGAGTTCGGAGCCGTGGACCCGTGGGAGAAAGCCATTCACCACACCGGAAGCGGGCAGATGCAGATTCTCAAGAACCTGATGCTGGAAATTGATTTCCAGCGCTGCCGCCCCATGGAGGAGGCGGTTCTCTCCGGAAACGGGGAGAAGGAGCAGCGAGTATCCGCCTTTGGAGGCGGGGAATATCTGGTGCTGTACAGCTATCTTGGCAAGTCCATGACGGTAAAATCGGACATGGGCCTGGCGGACGGCTGGTGGCTGGACCCGGCTGTGGGGAGCAGAAGCTACTTCGGAAGGGTGGACCTTTCCAAGGAGGGCGGAGAAATTTTGACACCGCCGGTGAAAAAGCAGGGCCACAACGATTGGGTGTGTCTCCTGAAAAAAGTGTAATTATCCAAATGTCTGCAAACGGATTCAATTTTACAGATATAAGCACCATAATTGAATGCCTCAACCGCCGTTTTATTGTATAATACCGGTAGAAACAGATGGAGACGGCGGGGTAAAGCATACAGATTACATAAAAAACAGCCGTCAGTCCTGTTCGTACAGAAAAGAAGGAGGATTATATCATGATCAAAATTGCGTTTATGGGCGCGGGGAGCACCGTCTTCGCGAAAAACGTGCTGGGCGACTGCATTATGACTCCTGCCCTGGAGGGAATGGAAATCTGGCTCTACGACATTGACCCGGTTCGGCTGGAGGATTCCAAGCGGATGCTGAGCAACATACTGAAGAACTCCGGGCGGACGGACACCTCTATCCACGCCACCCTGGACCGGACAGCGGCCCTGGCGGGGGCGGGGTATGTGGTCAACGCCATCCAGGTGGGGGGATATGAGCCCTGCACTGTCACCGACTTTGAGATTCCCAAAAAATACGGCCTGCGCCAGACCATCGCGGACACCCTGGGCATCGGGGGAATCTTCCGCGCCCTGCGCACCATCCCGGTGATGATGGACTTTGCCGAGGATATGCGCCGCCTCTGCCCGGACGCGCTGTTCATCAACTACACCAACCCCATGGCCATGCTCTCCGGCTACATCCAGCAGAACACCGACATACGCACCATAGGCCTCTGCCACAGCGTACAGGGCTGCGTTCCCACCCTGCTGAAGGATGTGGGGCTGTTTGAGCAGTACGACGGGAAGACCCGCTGGGAGATTGCGGGCATCAACCATCAGGCCTGGCTGCTGAAGGTGACAGACCTGGAGGGCAACGACCTTTATCCGGAAATCAAAAAGCGCTCCCGCGACCTGGAGCTGGCGGACCTCAGGAAGAAGGACCTGGTCCGGCTGGAGATGATGAACCGCTTCGGGTACTATATTACAGAATCCTCCGAGCATTTCTCCGAATACTGCCCGTGGTTTATCAAGGCCCGCAATCCGGAGCTCATCGACAGGTTCAACATCCCCCTGGACGAGTATCCCCGCCGCTGTGTCAAGCAGATTGACCAATGGGTGGCCATGCGGGAAAGCCTGGTCAACGACGAAAACCTGGAGCACAAAAAGAGCAAGGAGTACGCGGCGTACATCATTGAGGCGATGGAGACAGACAAGCCCTTCCGGGTGCACGGAAATGTGCAGAACACCGGGCACCTGATCACCAATCTGCCGGAGAACGCCTGCGTGGAGGTGCCCTGCATGATCGACCGCAACGGTGTCAACCCCTGCCATGTGGGGGCGTTGCCGGAGCAGTGCGCGGCCATCAACCGGACCAACATCAACGTACAGCTGCTGACCATAGAGGCGGCCAGAACCCTGAAGAAGGAATACGTCTACATGGCGGCCATGATGGACCCCCACACGGCGGCGGAGCTGACCATGGACGAGATTACATCCATGTGCGACGACCTGTTTGAGGCCCACAAGGACTGGATGCCGGAGTACAAGTAATCACAGACCGACCCGTTCA
>Ga0073906_1002211_pt1 | contig 26399 bp, 25 predicted proteins | sample Inofromicrocosms_FD_65485 | JGI IMG/M metagenome (GOLD analysis project Ga0073906, IMG submission 65485) | Mouse cecum microbial communities from Vienna, Austria - Inoculum for glucosamine and mucus D2O microcosms | ecosystem: Host-associated > Mammals > Digestive system > Large intestine >...
ACCATGAAGTCCCTACCGAACGAAAAAGGTTAAGAATAGTGTATTTATGCGGGTTTATGATAAGTCATAGACCCGCATTTACATCAAATGGCGCGATATATGGATGCACATCAATGAAAGAGGACAATCACATGGAAAATATTTTCTTTACTCCGCTTGAGGAAACCATCAGCTTTTATACAAGAAATGATTATGCCATTATAAACCGGTTCTTGACCGGCAATTTTGATGCACTATGAGGAGGGAGAGTTTTTGCTGCCCCCAATGGTGTGTAAAGTGGTTAATATCCATTTTTCTGAACATTCGGCTTGTAGGGGAATCATTGAACTTGAATACCTAAAACCTTTATAACAGCTCTTGCAGGAAAGCGTTTTTTGCAGAGAATTGGATTTAAAAACAAATTAAAAAAGAGGCGGATTGAAATTTGTAATTTCAAAACCGCCGTAAGCCTCCGATTTTCTGTTTAGGGTATGTCAATTCTCAGCCGCCAAACAATGGCTTTTTGCTCTGCTTTGGCAGATGAGTTTGTATTCTGCCATCTTGCCGGCATTTCCCCTTTTTTATGGTTGTCCACATTCAAGTTCATTTTTCAAAAACAGTTTAATATACGGATTGTTTTCCGCGCTCAAGGTTGGCATGAAGGCCATGTACCGGCATTTCTGATATTGTTCGCCGTCTATTTCAAAGGTATATCCCATGGCACATCTTGGATTGCAGTCATTGGGATTGACTAGCCGTTTACAAACAGATGCTTTTTGAATGTCCTTCTTCATCTTTTCCGGCAAACCATTCAGAAAGCCTTGATATTCACGTATGTGTTCAGGATAAATTCGGAGTTTCATTCCTGTTTTACGGCAAACAAAAGTTGCTAAGGTTCTTTTTGGTTTGCCCAGAGTATACGATACTACATAACCGCTTTTAGCGCTCTTAATTTCACGGTTGCATCCCTGTCCTATTAAGTAGTCATTGATTTGACTTACAAAATTGCGGAAGCAATCGTCCACTGTCCCCATAAACAGATTAAATTTATCTTCCATACTGTCCTCCCTTACGATTGCTTTTTTCTCACCGGTATCCATACCTCATACTGCGCATTTTGAGGATCCGGGTTTAGATAGACCTCAATATCCGGCGCATTCGCATACTCATATCCAGAGGCAGGCAGCCACTCTGTAATGATACGCTGTTCCAGTTGTTGAATAGAGCGGTTTATGCCTGAGCCGGGAAAGATTGCCCAGGTGGACGCAGGCACAGTGTATTCCTCAAATTCACTGCTGCTCTTTGTGCTGGACACGGCAATAAAATATTTCCACTGCTCATCATCATTGCATGCGCTCACGCCTAATAAGCCCATTAGGGGAGCATCCATCATACCGGCCAATTTCTGAATCGTTCCATTCATAGCCGCGCCCTGCCACATTTGGGGGACGACCGTAAAGTTTTGCTCAACCTCTTTATGCAGCGGAGCAGATACACCAATAATCCGAAAAGCATCTTTGGTTTCAATTCGATAATTCAATTCTTCCACTCCTTTAACAGCAATCGTAAATGTAAGGGGAGGAAACGATTTTACAGATACTCCATCATTTTTTACTGCGGAGGGAGCTATGCCGTGGACGCTTTGGAAAGCTCTATTAAACGCAGTTGGTGAACTGTAGCCATATTTTTCGGCAATATCAATGATTTTTTCCTTTTTGCCCCGTAAATCCACCGCCGCTAATGACATCTTTCTTCTTCGAATATATTCCGCCAGAGTGACTCCGGCCATATAGGTGAACATCCTCTGATAGTGATAGGCGGAGCAACAAGCGATCTGCCCAAGCCGTTCATAGTCAATCTCACCTGTTAAATGTTCTTCAATATAAACTATACTTTGGTTCAGCCTTTCAACCCATTTCATTGAGGTACCTCCGCCTCCAAAATTATCTACCTTTATCCATTATAAGGCATTCCTATAAAATTTTCCTCTCAATATTTGCACAAAAAAGAGAGAATGGAAAACTGCGCTTATTTTGGTTGTCTAAAGCAATAGTACAGTTCTATTTTAATCAGGTTCGTATCGGATATGATATCATCTTGCCGGCATCCGGAAGCCGGCAAGCGCCTTGTTCAGATAGTCGTTAAATGGCTTCATAATTCGGAAAAGGTCGGCGGCCTTTGTGAGAAATGATTCGGCGTCATTTAGTTCTTCGTCCTTGATGGGGTATTCCAAATACCAGCTCTTAAACTTTAAGTATTCTGCCTGCGGATGCTCCTTGCCATATCCAGACGGGACATTCTTTATCGACGCCCCCTGTACGGTAAAGTATTTCTGAAATTCAGAATCATGAATCACATTCTCCCATTCTTTGTCGTTTTTTGCAATATAATCCCGCACCATCGCCGTTGCATCCTTAAACATATCCGCAAACAAACCGCCGCCTAAAAAGGACCGGTCTCCGGGCTTAACCATGAGATAATAGCCAACAGGGACCGGTAGCTTTCCCTGTGAGGAAATATGTGCGCGAAACGCCGGGTTGTAGGGCGATTTATCATGGCTGAATCGGGTATCCCTCATCAGCTTAAAGGTGAGACTTTTCGGTTCATGATGCAGTACGCTGCTGTCAAACTCGCCGATACGAAGGATGAGCGCCTGTATCAATTCCTCAAATTCTGCGTTTGCCGCTTTGTATTCTGCCTTATGCGCATGATACCATTCCCGATTGTTATTCTCATTTAAATCAGACAGATAATTTAAGATAAGCCGCGTATTCATTTTTTTGACCTCCTATGCCCTTCCAACAACGGAAAATGAAGTTCCGTCTAAAAATTTCTCAATGAATTTTTTTAGATTTTCAGGTGACTGATAGGTTTTGCAGAACGCGAAAAGCTGTGAAAGGCCGTCAATGTCCTCCATCGCCTCCTTCACTTCCACCATTGTTTCCATAGGGACAGCGGCTGTGAAGTTTAGCTGTGCGGGACTAATCCTGTGATTCTGGATGGCGTAGTTCACTCTCTTCTCACAGCGGCATGTTCCATTTCCATATTCACCGCAGTATTCTTTTAGAAAATCCGCCATCCTGCCGCGTATCCTCGACAGCCTCTGGCGGTAAGCTTCAGGAGTGATACCCAAAATATCGCCCGCAATTCTGCTGTCCACCTTGAACATTGTCCCTAAAATAAAAATACACCTGCTTTCAGTATCGAGACATTGAAGCATTACATTGGTGCAGGACAGTTTGAGTTCTTCCGCCAAAATAGATTTTTCCACATCCTGCGTCAAATCCGGCACATCTTCAACTTTTCCGTTTTTAATGTCATCCCCATAGTACTCAAAGCTGAGCGGGAATTTTGCGAACATATGCTTTTGGTAGTTTTTCAGATGGTTTGCCGCAATGCGGAATACCCAGGTGGAAAAGGAGCTTTCCCCTTTGAAGGAGGACAGGTGTGTCATGATTTTCAAAAGAATGTCCTGAGAGGCATCCTCTGCGTCGGGAAAGGTACCGAGTATACGGAGCGACAGATTGAATACCAAATCACGGACGCTGAGAATAACGGTTTCCAGCGACTCCTTGTCTCCGGCATTGGCCCTTTGGATCAAAGCTAGCAGTTCTTCATTTGTCATTTTTTTCATGGTTTTTTACCTCCTGTATTCTATTAGACAACCGAGAGGCGGCCGTGTGACAGGAAAAATAAAATTTTCTGGATTGCAGTCAACGAGGGCGGAGGAGATGGGCGGTGTTTTTTCAAGAACAGAAAAACCGGCTGTATACAAATTCTCATCAGGATTCTGTATACAACCGGTACATTTTTCAGTGGTATCCCAACAGGCGGTTACTTTTAAACACTTCGTGCAGCCCCCTGTATCCACGCCAGAATATCATGGTATACCTCTTTTTTGTTCAGCTCGTTCAAAAGCTCATGGCGCGCTCCGGGGTACAGCTTCAGGGAGACCAGCTTCGCCTGTGCCCCCGCCGCCTTGCGCAGCCGCTTTGCCGCCTGGACAACCCCCTTGCCGTAGCTGCCCACCGGGTCGCTCTTTCCCGCAATGAACAGCACAGGCAGATTGTGGTCCATGGTGTGGAACCAGTGGGTTTCATTAGACTTTCGGTTCAGCTCCAGCAGATCCCGGAACCCCGCTGCCGTAAAGGTGAAGGTGCATTTGGGATCGCGGGAAAAGGCGTATCCCACCGCGGCGTTTCTGCTCAGCCATTCCTTTCCCGTGTAAACCGGACCGAACCGCTGGTTGTAGGTTCCGAACATCATTTTGTCCACCAGAGCGGGACGGTAGCGGGAGCCCTTTGTCTCAATTACCTTTTCCACCAGCTTCAGCGCGGGGGCGCTCTCCCACCGTTCTCCCGCGGTGCCGCAGAAAATGGCGCCGCTGAGCCGGGGACCAAGGGAGAGGGCCGCCAGACGGGCCACAAACGAACCCATGCTGTGGCCAAACAAGATGTACGGCTTCCCGGCCAGCTCCTGGCGGGCCTGCATCATTCCGCACAGGTGGACGGTGTCCTCTACCAGAAACCTCCAGCCGTAGTCCTCGCCGAAATACCCGTAATCCTCCGGGGAGGGGGCGGTTTCCCCGTGACCCAGATGATCGTGGATGCAGCAGGCATAGCCCTGACCGGTTAAAAATTCCATAAAGCCGGTATACCGCTCCTTGTATTCACACATACCGTGAACAAGCTGGACCGTTCCCTTGACAGGGCCGTCCGGCAGCCAGAGCAGATAGGACACCGGCGTCGCCTTGTCCTTTGAAAGGAAATGACCTGTTTCCGCTTTCATGATGTTTCCTCCATCCTCTTCTTTAAACTCTTCAGGCAATTTCTCCGCCATCCTTCAGCGGGACATGGACGAATTCCCCGCTTGCGTCCACAGTGAAAAAGGATACGCCGCCCAGCTTTGACCACATCTTGGACAGAACCGAGTTCTGCTGTTGGGGCATACCGGTGACTACATTTACCGCATGATTCTTTTTTATAAATGTAGTCAGTACCTTCAGCGTTTTTTCAGAATAAAAGACAGACATCTCCGCGTCGTTCTGTTGGGAGATGCGGAACAGATGCTCAATAGCCTCTCCACTTTGGGCGGTGGAGTCTATGGGGGATACGTTGATGACCAGAAGACTGGTATCGGTCAGGTTGGCAATGGACCGCCCCGCCCGTATAATGCGTTCGCATTGGAACTGATCGGTGACACAGGCCACTGTCGCTTTGCGGTCTTCTCCGCTTCTTTCGGAGGTCGTTCTTTTCATTGCAGTACTCCTTCCCTGTGAGATTGATGCAAATTACCAATAAAATCTACCATTTGGAATTTTGTTTACGATAGGTGGCTTCACCAAGAATTGGTTTCACCCAAAATTTACGCAGAAACAACAAAAGCGAGCCGCAATTTTGTCGTTTTTTGGGCGCTTTCTGGAAGAAATTCAGTCCTTTTTCTTTTTGGGGCATTTTTATTATATCGAAACTTTATGAAAAAAGTATGACAGTTTCTTCTGTCCCACGTGAAATTCGTGCAAATTATGTTGGAATGGCGGATTGGTGATTTTTGTATAATCAGTTTTTATCATAAAGCATATCGACAATATATGTCATATTTTTTAAAAAACTATATGTAAAAAGCAATGCGCGAAATTGCCAAAAAAGAGAAAGAAAATTGTGTAAAGGGTTTTTTCGGGAAGGAGGGGGGATTCCCCTTGACATTAGTAATGGGACGCATTAAAATAAGATGTACGCAATATCAGCCGCCGAAAGGCGGACTGGATATACACAGATACCTGCTTGCGGTTGAGTTGGTCGTTTTGTCAATAGACAGCACGATTTTTTCGTATATAGGAACTAGGGCTGCCTTTTCAGTCAGCATGCCGCCGGATGGCTTTTCCCAACTGCGGGAAAGACTGCTTCTGGGACAGACAAGCAGATTTGAAGGGGACCCCTGGGAATGCTGGAGCGCAACCGGTAAAGCGCCGGTTGCTTTTGAATATGAAATATTGCCACAGTCATATCTCATATCTCTGCCCAATGATGCTCTTACGCTCTTATGAAGTAAAATCGGCGGCGCTATATGGCCTTTTCCTGCAATCAGTATATGTAATGCCAATTTCCGCGGCGCTCCGCGCCGGGCCGAGGGGGTCCGGGCCGTTTTGGGGCGGGCGCGGAACAACAGCGACACTTGGAATTTCCTATTGCTGCATGATAGGGGAAAAGGAGGATCACAGTTCATATGAACGCCAGCACGATACTGATTGGCGTATTCTGCGTATTGGGCGGTTTTGCTGTAGGCGGCATCCTGATGTTTTTTCTGGGAATGGCCTACCGTAAAAAGACATCCGAGGCGGAGATAGGTTCCGCCGAGGAGGAGGCCAAGCGCATCGTCAATGAAGCAATCAAAAACGCGAATACCAAGAAAAAGGAATCCCTTCTGGAGGCCAAGGATGACATTTATAAGATGCGCAGCGAGGCGGAGAAGGAAATCAAGGACCGCCGCGTGGAGGTCCAGCGGCAGGAGCGCAGGATCCAGCAGAAGGAAGAATCCCTAGACCGGAAGCTGGAGAATCTGGAGCGCAAGGAAGAAACCGTACAGGGCAAGATGAAGGACGCGGAAACCCGCCTGGAGGAGGCTGAAAAGGTCAAGCAGGCCCAGATAGAGATGCTGGAGAAGATTTCCGGCTACACCTCGGACCAGGCAAAGGAATACCTGCTCTCCAACCTGGAAGGGGAGCTGACCCACGAGAAGGCTGTGCGCATCAGCCAGTTTGAACAGCAGTTCAAGGAAGAATCGGAGCAGAGGGCCCGTAACTGCATCTCTCTAGCAATCCAGAGATGTGCCGCCGACCATGTGGCGGAGGCCACCGTCTCGGTGGTTGCGCTGCCCAATGACGAGATGAAGGGACGGATCATCGGCCGTGAGGGCCGCAATATCCGCACCCTGGAAACCCTTACCGGGGTAGACCTAATCATTGACGACACCCCTGAAGCCATCACCCTTTCCAGCTTTGAGCCCGTCCGGAGGGAAATCGCCCGGATCGCCCTGGAGCGGCTGATTCAGGACGGACGAATCCATCCGGCCCGCATTGAGGAGATGGTGGACAAGGCCCGCCGGGAGGTGGAGCTGAAGATGAAGCAGGACGGCGAACGGGCGGTTATGGATCTGGGCATCCACAACATGCACCCCGAATTGGTCCGCCTGCTGGGCCGTATGCGTTACCGCACCAGCTATGGACAGAATGTCCTCAGCCATTCCGTTGAAGTCGCCTATATTGCCGGCATGATGGCCTCCGAAATCGGGGCGGATGTCACTTTGGCCCGCCGCGCCGGACTGATTCACGATATCGGCAAGGCCCTCACCCATGAGGTGGAGGGTTCCCATGTGGATATCGGCGTGGAGGTTGCCAAAAAGTATAAGGAGAACCCCGTCGTCATCAACGCCATTGAGGCCCACCATGGGGATGTGGAGCCCAAGTCTATTGTCGCCTTCCTGGTGCAGGCCGCCGATGCCATTTCCGCCGCCAGACCCGGCGCGCGCCGTGAGAATGTGGAGAACTACATCAAACGGCTGGAGAAGCTGGAGGAGATTGCAAACTCCTTTAGCGGTGTCGAAAAGAGCTACGCCATTCAGGCCGGACGGGAAATCCGCATTATGGTCAAGCCTGAGATGGTCAACGACGACCAGACCATCATCATGGCCCAGGATATCGTCAAAAAGATTGAGAACGAACTGGATTATCCCGGCCAGATTAAGGTGTTGGTCATCCGCGAAAGCCGCGCAATCGAATACGCCAAGTAAGTTCATCCAGGCTGCTGAGCTTCAGCAGCCTGTTATATTGCCGTCTCCCCTCCTGCCGGGCATGGAGAGGGAGCATGGAACATGGGAAAGGAATGCTGTATGAACCTGTTATTTCTGGGCGATGTGGTCGGTTCCGCGGGGTGTGAGGCGGTCCAAAGGTTTCTCCCCCAGCTCAAGCGCCAATATGCCGCCGACCTGACCATTGTCAACGGGGAGAACTCCGCAGACGGCAACGGCATCCATCGCCCCAGCGCCCAGGCCCTCCTGGACGCCGGGGCAGACCTGATTACCACCGGCAACCACGTCCTGCGCCGCGCCGAAATTTACGATTGGCTGGACCAGCCGGACTGCCCTGTCCTTCGCCCTGCCAATATGCACCCCACCACGCCGGGGCGGGGCATGGCGGTGTTGGATTTTCTGCGGTACCAGGTGGCGGTCATCAATCTGATGGGCAACGCCTATATGGATTACTGCGGGAACCTGTTCGACACCGCCGACACCCTGCTGGAGCAGATAAGCGCCCCGGTCATTGTGGTGGATCTCCACGGGGAAGCCACCTCCGAAAAGCTGGCAATGGCCCATTACCTGGACGGGAGGGTTTCCCTTCTGGTGGGCACCCACACCCACGTCCAGACCGCAGACGAGCAGATTTTTCCCCATGGGACCGGATATATCACCGACCTGGGAATGTGCGGGCCGGTGAACTCAGTTTTGGGAATCAAGCCGGAGCTGGCCATCCGGAAAATGCGGGGAAACCTGCCGGTCCGTTTTGAAAACGCCCCCAACCCCGCCTGTGTGTCCGGAATTGCCGCCGCTATTGATGAAAAAACCGGAAAAACCATCAAAATTGCCAGAGTATTTATGAAGTAAATAATAAATATCCATTATCCCCCTTGAAAATAACAGCATTTTATTATATAATTATTATGGAAAGTGTCATTTCCGGTATAACGCTTATTTCGGCTTTAGGCCATTCTCCATTGTAGGGCTATGGGCAGGAGGTATTTTCAGCATGTTGGATGTTCTCAGGGTTTCTTCCAAATCCACTCCCAACGCCGTGGCGGGGGCGATTGCCGGGGTCATACGGGAGCAGGGAAAGGTTGAGGTGCAGGCGGTGGGAGCCGCCGCATCGAATCAGGCAATCAAGGCCGTCGCCATTGCCAGGGGATATCTTGCGCCTGCCGGGTTGGATCTGGTATGTGTTCCAGCCTTTGTCAACATACAGATTGAGGAAGAGGTGCGGACCGCAATCCGTCTGATTGTGGAGCCGCGGTAGTCAGATATCAGATAAATGGAGCTTTCAGCCGCCGGTCAGAAATGACGGCGGCTGATTTTGATTTATGAGAATTTTTCTTACATGAAGAGATAATTTTTGGGAATCTTCCCTTTTTCCCGTTGCCTTTTTTCACCATTGTGTTACAATAGAACCATCCCTTATAGAAAGATGGAATCAATATGACCTATGTAATCAGCAATCTCCACGGCCGTCTGACCCTTTGGCAGAAGCTGCTCAGCCTTATCCGCTTCCAGGAAACGGATATGATGTTTGTATTGGGGGACACCATTGATATCGGTCCCCAGTCGGTTCCTCTCCTGTTTGATATGATGGAGCGCACCAACGTTTACCCCATCCTGGGGGACCATGAGTGCAATATGCTTATGTGTATCCGCAAGCTGCCCATGGATACCACCATGGCCAACCTTCCCCAGAAGACCGGGAAGGAGGTCCTGCCCATGCTCCGCCTTTGGCTGAGGAACGGCGGCAGGTCCACCATTGAACAGTACCTTGTCCTGGATGAGGAGGAGAAGGAGCAGATTCTAGACTATCTCCAGGAGTTCACCCTGTACGAGGATATCTCCATCCCCTGTGTCCGCGGCGGGGAGGAGCTGGGGGAACGGCGCTTTGTGCTGACCCACAGCGGGCTGAAGGGCTTTGCCCCTGACCGGGAACTGGAGGATTACCAGCTGGATGAATTTTTAAGCGACGCTCCCACAGCCTCCAGCCGCTATTTTGAGGACCGGACCCTGATTGTGGGGCATACGCCAAAGCTGGGCGGGGAAGAGAAGATTTTCCACGGGACCGGTTTTATAGATGTGTACTGCGGGGAATCCGGCGGCAAGCTGGGATGCCTGCGTCTGGAGGACGGCAGGGAATTTTATGTGCAGTAGAGAATTTATCAAAAGGAAAGGATGAATTTCCATGAATGAAGTAATGAAAAACCTGTTGACCCGCAGAAGTGTCCGCGCCTTCCGCCCCGACCAGGTGCGGGATGAAGACCTGGAGCAGATTTTGCAGGCTGGACTGTACGCCCCCAGCGCCATGAACCGCCAGAGCTGGCAGTTCACCGTGGTGCAGAACGAGGACAGCCGGCGGCGGCTGACCCTGGCCATGCAAAAGGCGCTGAATAACCCCAACTATAATTTCTACCTGCCCCCGACGCTGATCCTTGTCTCCAACGAGCGGGCAAACGGCAACGCCTTTGCGGATACCGGCTGCGCGATGGAGAATATGTTCCTGGCTGCCCACTCTCTGGGGCTGGCCACTGTGTGGATCAACCAGCTGAAGGATACCTGCGACGTCCCGGAGGTCCGGGCGCTGCTGGATGAATTCGGGGTGCCCGCCTCCCATACCGTCTGCGCGACAGTTGCCCTGGGATATGCCAAGGACGCTCCCCCGGAGCCGCGGGAACGGACCGGGGTTGTAAAGTATGTCCGCTGACAGACTTCTTTGATTTTCCATATATTGACACCGGCGTAGCCCGCCAGGGTTCGCCGGTGTTGCCGGTTTCTCCGGTGGTGTACGCAGCACCACCAAACATTTGGTGTGCCCGCAGGGGCTTGTCGGTATTTTCTGTGATGAAAGGATGAGGGCCGGGTATGATAACAGAGCAAAATCAGATATCGCATTTTTTTGAGGGCTGGAAAGGGAAACGGCTGGCGGTCATCGGCGTGGGGGTCAGCAACAACGATGTCATCCGGATGCTGGCCCGAAAGGGACTTAACGTGACCCTATGCGACCGGAAGAGCCGGGAACAACTGGGGGATTTGGCGGAGGAGTTCGCCGCCCTGGGGGTCAAGTTCCGCCTGGGGGACGAATATCTGAACCGCCTGACCGATTTTGATATCATTCTCCGGGCCCCCGGCGTGTACTTTTACCGCCCGGAGCTGGCGGAGGCCAGAAAGGCCGGATGTGTAGTCACCAGTGAGCTGGAGGTCTTTTTCCGACTCTGCCCCTGCCCGGTTTACGCTGTCACCGGCAGCGACGGGAAGACCACCACCACTACCCTGATCTCTGAAATGCTGAAGGCGGAGGGGAAGACCGTCCATTTGGGCGGAAATATCGGAAAGGCGCTGCTGCCCATGATGGAACAGGTTCAGCCGGATGACAGGGTGGTTGCCGAGCTGTCCAGCTTCCAGCTTTTATCCATGCGCTTTGCGCCCCAGGTGTCGGTTGTGACCAACGTCTCCCCCAACCATCTGGACGTCCACGGGACCATGGAGGAGTACATCGACGCCAAGAAGAATATCTTCCTCCATCAGGACGCCTTTTCCCGGACAGTCCTCAACCTGGACAACGAAACCGCCTTCTCCTTTGCGCCCTGTATCCGCGGAAATCTCTGGAGCTTCTCCCGGCAGGAGCAGCCCGCCTTTGGGGCCTATGCCGATGAGAAGGGGGATATCTATGTCTGCGGCAGGGAGGGACGTACCTTTGTGATGAACCAATCGGAGATACGCATTCCGGGCCTGCACAATGTGGAGAACTATCTGGCGGCCATCAGCGCGGTCTGGGGAGAGGTTTCCCCGGATACCATCCGTAAAATCGCCCGCGAATTCGGAGGGGTGGAGCACCGCATTGAGTTTGTCCGGGAGCTGGACGGGGTGAAGTGGTACAACGATTCCATTGCCTCCAGCCCCAGCCGGACCGTTGCGGGGCTGAAGGCGTTTCAGCAGAAAATTATCCTTCTGGCCGGAGGGTATGACAAGAAAATTCCCTTTGAGTCCATGGTTCCCTATGTGATAGATAAGGTAAAGGCGCTGATCCTCATGGGCCTCACCGCCCCGAAGATTGAGGCGGCCGTCCGCGCCGGGGAGGGCTTTGAGGAAAGTAAGCTCCCCATCTACCACGCGGAAAATCTGGAGGACGCCGTGAGGATTGCCAGGGAAATTTCCGTTGGGGGGGATATTGTCTCCCTTTCGCCGGCCTGTGCCAGCTTTGACGCCTTCCCCAACTTTGAGGTGCGGGGAAGGAGATTCAAGGAGCTGGTGGGGAAGCTTTGAGGGGATAGTTTTTCTTTATATCAGTATCACTTTTCGGAAAGGATGTCTTTTATGGATGCCGTTGAATTAATCGATATTCTCACCCAAATCCGCGGCGTGTCCGGCGAGGAAACAGCAGTCAGCGAACGGATTGCCCAGCTCTGCGCCCCTTTCTCCGAACAGCCCGTCCGGACAGACCATTTTCATAATGTTATCTGCACCATCCGCCCCCCAAAGGAGGGCGAACCGCATCTCCTCCTGGAGGCCCATCTGGATGAGATTGGGTTTATGGTGTCCTCTATCGCCGACGACGGACTGCTCCGAGTCGTTCCCTGCGGCGGCGTGGACCGCCGTCTCCAGCCCGCCTCCCCTGTCCTCGTCTGGGGGAAACCCCAGACACCTGTCCCCGGTGTTGTGGGCTACCTGCCCCCCTCCCTGGATGATCCCCAGCACCCTACTCCAAAGGCGGATGAAATGGTGGTGGACATCGGCTATTCCTCCAAGGAGAAGGTAAAAACCCTTGTCTCCCCCGGCGACCGCATTACCGCCGATATGGAAACCATCCGCCTCCAGGGCACACGGGTGACTGGCAAGGCTTTGGACAACCGCAGCGGCTGCGCCGCCGTTCTGCTGGCGGGGGAGATGATTGCCGCCTGCCGGGACAGGCTCCGCTGCGGCGTCACCCTGCTGTTCGGTTCGATGGAGGAGGTAGGCTCTGTTGGTACCCGCTCCGCCGCCTATGATATCAGTCCAACCCACGCCATCGCGGTAGATGTCAGCTTTTCCGCCACCCATGATATGTCCCCACAAAAGTATACCGGCAAGCTGGGGGACGGCCCGATGATTGGTTATTCCCCAGTTCTGTCCAAGGACCTTTCCCGCTATCTGGAAAAACAGGCCCGGAAGAACAGTATTCCCTGCCAGACGGAAATCATGGGGGGAAGGACCGGGACCGACGCGGATGCCATCGCGATAATACGGGGAGGGGTGAAAACCGGACTGCTCTCCATCCCGCAGCGGTATATGCACACCCCCGTCGAGGTGATTGACACCGAGGATGTCCGGCAGACCGCCATGCTGATGCTGTTTTACGCGTATGATTTGGGAGGTGGAGTCCTATGACATTATCTGAAAGGATACAGGAGCTTTGCGGGGCGGTGGGAACCCCCGGCAATGAGGTCGAGGTGAGAAGAAGGATATCCTCTCTGCTGCCCGACGGCTGTACCCGCCGGGTGGATACCCTGGGAAACCTCCTGGTGGAGAAAAAAGGGGCGAAGGCCCCAGCCAGTCCCATCCTTTTTTCCGCCCATATGGACGAACCCGGACTGATAGTGGAGAATGTGGACCCCCTGACAGCAGGGGTCCGGTTTGCCCTCTCCGGCAATCTGGATACCCACCTCCTGTCTGGGCGGAAGGTATGGGTTCTTTCCGGGACGGAACGGATTCCAGGTGTGATCGGGATTAAACCTATCCACGTTCTGCGGTCCACCGAGCCGGATGAGCCTATGCCCGCCGAGGACCTGTTTATCGACCTGGGATGTATGAAAAAAGAGGATGCGGAAAAGCTGGTCCATCCAGGGGACGCCGCCGCCTTTGCGGGGGCGGTAACGCCCTTTGGCCACCGGATGCTCCGGGGCAGGGCGCTGGACAGCCGTTCGGCCTGCGCCGTGCTGCTGGGACTGCTGGAGCAGGACCTGCCCTATGACATTACGGCGGTCTTTACCGTCCAGCGGGAGACGGGGAGCGCGGGGATGAAAACCGCCGCCTTCCAGGTTCAGCCGGGGGCCGCGGTGGTGCTGGAATCTGTTCCCTCCGCCGATCTTGCCTCCCTGGGGGCCAAAAAGGACAGTCCCAAGCTGGAGGAGGGGCCCGTGCTCTCCCTGCGGGAACAGAAGTCCTTCTATGACCGGGAGCTGTTTGTCCGCTGCCAGGAGCTGGCGGAGCAGGAGAAAATCCCGGTGCAGATACGCTCCGCCGCCTTTGGCACTGGGGACGGCCTGGCCGCCCAGACCGCCGGAAGGGGGACGCGGGTGCTGGAGCTGGGAATTCCGTCCCGCTATTCCCGAACGCCCTGCTGCGTCCAGTCTCTAAAGGACCTTGATGCCCTGGAGAAGCTGTTGCTCCCAGTGGTGGGAATGGTGGGGGACATCCTGTCATGATACGCTTTCTCCCGGAGGCGGATTTTCGGCTGGAAAAAGGATGCCTCCTGTTCCCGGCCTCCGGAACGCAGATTTACGGCTATGCCTCCCGGTATGGGGGCGGATTTCCCTTCTGCACCTCCTGGGCCATAGAGGACGAAAAGGGAGAGACTGTCGGGGCGCTGGGCCGGTTCAACGGCTCTCTGCGCCTTTCCTGCGGTTCCCTGGAGCCGTCCATGCTTCGGGAGCTGGGGGATTTTCTGGCGGTTCTCTCCTGGGATACCCTGGAGGGTCCTGCCGGTGTGGTGGAGGAGTTGGCAATGGCAAGGGGCCTGAACGGGCCGGGTCACATTCTTTGGGGCTATGCCATGGAGCGCAGGGAACGGACCCCCTGCCTTATCCCGGAGGGGCCGCCTATCCTGGAAGGGCCGGAGCTTTCGGAGGTATTCTGGATTCTCAGGGGGAGCGCGCCGGAATTTGCCGGTATAAATGAGATGGAATGGCGGCGGGATGCCTCCCACATGCTCCGGCACGGGGGAGGGCTTTATATATCCGCCGGCGGACAAGCTGTGGCGGGGATTACGGCCTATGCCCCTGGATGGGGACTGATTGCCCAAGTGGCGACTCTGCCGGAAAGCCGGGGGAGGGGATACGCCTCCGCCCTGACCGCCTGGTGCGTCAACATTCTGTTGGAGACAGGGCGGGGTGCGGTGCTGCTGTGCGGGGATGGAAACAATGCGGCTGAAAGAATTTACAAAAGATTAGGCTTTGCCCAAACAGGACGATTCGCCGTTCTGACAAGGGACTCATTTTAACAAAATGAAAAAGGTGATTTCATATGAACGATTTTTTTCACATTGACCCCCGGCTGGAGGAGCTGGCCCAAAGGGTGGAGGAGGAAGTCTCCCCGGCGTTTAAAGTTCTGGAGGCCACGGCGGAGCACAACCAACTGAAGGTGATTTCCGCTTTCCAGCAGAACCAGGTGAGCGGAAGCTTCTTTTACGGCTCCACAGGCTACGGCTACGGGGACCGGGGCCGGGACGCGCTGGACGCCGTCTATGCCCGCATTTTCGGCACCGAGGACGCCCTGGTGCGGCACAACTTTGTGTCTGGGACCCATACCCTGGCGGCGGCGCTGTTCGGGATGCTGCGGCCGGGGGATACGCTGCTCTCCCTCACCGGCGGCCCCTATGACACCATGGAGGAGGTCATAGGCCTGCGGGGAGAGGGGCAGGGCTCCCTGATGGAGTTCGGGGTGAAATACCAACAGGTGGAGCTGCTGCCCGACGGAATGCCGGACCTGGCGGAAATCGAAAGGGCCGCCGCACAGCCGGGGGTGAAGGTGGCGTACATACAGCGTTCCAGAGGGTATTCCCTGCGGCCCTCCTACCCGGTGGAGCTGATTGGGAGGATGGCAGCGGCGGCCAAAAAAGCCAACCCAAATGTGATTGTCATGGTGGACAACTGCTACGGGGAGTTTTCGGAGCGGCTGGAGCCCACCCAGGCGGGGGCGGATATCTGCGCCGGTTCCCTGATAAAAAACCCCGGCGGCGGCATTGCCCAGACGGGAGGATACATCGCCGGGAGGAAGGACCTTGTGGCCCTCTGCGCCAACCGGCTGACCGCGCCGGGCATCGGAAAAGAGGAGGGGTGCAGCCTGAACCAGTCCAGGGGAATGTACCTGGGGCTGTTTTTTGCGCCGACGGTGGTCTGTTCGGCCATCAAGACGGCGGTATTCGCAGCAAGGCTGTTTGAGGAGTTGGGCTTTGAATGCTATCCCAGGTGGGATGAACCGAGGACCGACCTGATACAGGCGGTAAAGCTGGGCACGCCGGAGGGGATGAGTGCCTTCTGCGGCGGGATACAGAAGGGCTCGGCGGTGGATTCCTTTGTGGTGCCGGAGGCATGGGACATGCCGGGGTACGGGGACAAGGTAATCATGGCTGCGGGAACCTTTACCGAAGGAGCGTCGGTGGAGCTTTCGGCGGACGGGCCGATACGGGATCCCTATGCGGTATGGATGCAGGGAGGGCTCACCTATCCCAGCGGAAAGATAGGGGTGCTGCTGGCGGCGCAGTCGATGCTGGAGAAGGGGTTGATAAAAAATCCCACAGCAACCCAGCGCTAACCCCGCCCCCGTGTGTGCCAGCCGGAAAAATAAAGTAATGCATATCTCCAAAAACCAATGAGAAGATATACTCAGTTTCCCTATTGATTGTAATGATAACTCTTTACAATTCTTGCTTTCTCGGATACAATAGGGGATAATAAGGAAGTGTATGCTATGGCACAAGCCACAAATGTCAACTTTCAACTGGACGAACAGCTCAAAAGAAACGTAGAGGAAATCTGCCAGCGGATGGGGATGAACCTGACAACATTGCTAACATTCTGCTGTCGAAAGGTTGAACAGGAGCGGTGTATCCCGTTTGATATAACAGCCGATGCAGACCCGTTCTATTCTGAAAGCAACATCCGTTACCTGAAAAACAAGCTGGACGCCCTGAACGCGGGCACCCTCCCGCTGGAAGAACATGACCTGATTGAGGCAGACTGACTAGGGGGAGAGAAATACCATGGGGCAGCGGCGTTCTACAACAAGTCTGCCGAAAGGAAAGAAAGAGAATGAAAACAATCACAGTATCTAAAACCGGCGGCGATTACACCAGCATACAGACGGCGGTAAATTCCATTCCCAGGGACAACGGCGAATGGGTAGAAATCCGAATCAAGCCGGGCGAGTACCATGAAAGGCTGGAGGTAGAGACGCCGTATATCCGCTTTGTGGGGGAGGACGCTATGACCACCCGCATCACCTACAATCAGGGGGCCTCCACCGTCCTGCCGGACGGTGCCAGAAGCGGGACCTTCCGTTCCTATACTGTCTTTTTTGGGACCCACGACCTGGCGGCAGAAAACATCACCTTTGAAAATGCCGCCGGGCCGGGATATATCGCGGGCCAGTCCCTGGCGCTGTACGCGGACGGGGACCGCATCGCTTTCCGGAACTGTCGGTTTTTGGGCTATCAGGACACCATTTTCACAGGGCCCCTTCCCCCCTCCTCCATTATCCCCAATTCCTTTTCCGGGCCGAGGGAAACGTCCCCCAGAATTAACGGGAGGCAGTACTATGAAAACTGTTTTATCCGGGGGGATGTGGACTTCATCTTTGGTTCCGCCACCGCCTATTTCCAGGGCTGTGAGATATTCTCCAAAAAGCGCAATGACGGAAGACCTGGAAAATCCGGCGGATACGCCACCGCTGCCTCCACCGCGGAGGGGCAGAGGTATGGGTATATCTTCCACCAGTGCCGGTTCACCTCCGACAATGAGGCGGAGACAGTGTATCTGGGCAGGCCGTGGAGAAATTTTGCCCATACAGCGGTGATCCGCTGTCAACTGGGAGAGCACATCCACCGGGAGGGCTGGCACAATTGGAACAAGCCGGACGCGGAGAAGACCGCCCGCTATGAGGAGTACGGCAACGAGGGTCCGGGGGCTTCCCTGGAGCACCGCCCCGGATGGATCCGGAGGCTGACTGCGGAACAGGCGGCGGAGTATACCGTTGAAAAGGTCCTGGGTGGAGAGGACGGGTGGAATCCAAAGAGCTAGAAAACGCTCTGTGAAAGGCCATATGGCCTTTCACAGAGCGTTTTTTCTTTTTGATTACAGGTGCAGTCTCCTTAAAATCTCGTTGCGCAGCGCCGTCCCCTCAAAGATGAACAGCGCCGCCAGCGCAATGATGCTCACCGCCACGCAGATGGCCGACGGGTATACAATCCCCACCGCCCCGCATAAAACCAGCGCCAGCGGAATGATACCCAGTATGCTGTCCAGAATCAAATAAATGATGTAATCCTCAATCCGCAGATGGAGAATCCGCGCCACCACCGACATGACAATGATGGCGCACCCGCACAGGATGGGCACCACATAGTCAATCGACCAGCCTCTCCACCCGGTCCACCAGTCCCATACCAGCGCCAGCAGAGAAATCACCGCCACCTGCCATAGAATGGTTTTGGGGATATTGGTCCGCTTTTTTGCCACAAACCACAGTGTCAGCCAAAGACTGCCCAGCCCCGCCACCACAAACATCGACCACCACCCGCCGGAGGGCAGGCTTAAATTGATTGCAATGCAGACCGCCGCCGCCACAACCCCGGCAAAGGCCACCATCCGCAGGAAAAAGCTGTACCGCCTGGAGTAGGAAAGCCAGGGGAACGGGTTGTCCCGTTCCGGTTCCCCGGTGAGGTCCCCCTGACAGAGCGGGCAGCGCCGAAGGGCCCCCGCCACCGATATTTTACATTTGCCGCAGCTACGCATAAGTTGCCGCCCCCTATGATTAAACCTTTAAAATATGGGCGCTCCCTACCGAATCGCCCTTCCGATATGCCGTTTCTGCCGCCATTCAGGCGCGTCGCCGTCGTCGGCCCAGTATTCGTCAACGGATACGATTTTACCGTCAATGACCTTGATAAAGGAGACCACGTGGAAGGAGGAGGTCCGGTCTTTGGGATAGACGTGTGTCACTGTGATCCATGTGCCGCCTGCCTGTTCCACCCGCTCCACTTCTCCCGCCCAGTCGCCGGGATATTCGCAGTTTGCGATGATAAACTCCTCCATGTTAAAGCGCTCGTTGGTGCAGTGCCAGTTGATAGACGCGCCCTTGTCAAAATAGCCTCTGATTGCCTCTGCGTTCTGCGCCAGAACATCCCTCCAGAATGCGTATATGTCCATAACCAAATCCCCCCTAAAATCTGTTCTCCGCCGCAATCTCATCCTGGAACGGGCTGGAGCTCACCTCCACCGCTATCCCCAGAGAGGTCATGAACCGGAAAAAGGCCCGCTGCACATCGGTGCTCAGGAAGGGGGAGGTGAAGCTGATGGTAAACCGGTCCTGGAAGGAGCACATACAGGCCTGGAGCCGGTTGGTGGCCGTGAACACGTCAAAGGAGTCAATGTAGGGGCAGAGCTCCTTGGGCATGGATATACGCCCCACGTTGGAAAGAGCCGCCGTGATTTCCCGCTCCGCCGCCCAGTTGGCGGCGCGCAGGACCGGGTCCTTGAAGACAAGGGGAACCAGCTTCATGGGCAGGCTGTGCTCCAGGGCGCAGAGCTGGTTCATCCGCTCCCCCAGATGCTCCTTGTTGAGCCACTTCTGGAAGCATTCGTTTACATATGCGATGATAGCCTCCAGCCGGTTCTCCTGCCTGCGGAAGTCGTACCCCACATTGATGATTCCGAAAAAGTTCCGCGCCGAAACCGACGGGAAATAGTTGCGCAGGTTGACCGGTATGGTGATTACCACCGGCCTTTTCTGGTCCAGGAGGCTCATATCCTCATGGATGGCCTGTATCATGACGGCGGTGAGAAACACGGTCAGGGTGGTGTGATAGGCGTGGGCCTGCTCCAGCAGCGCCTTTACCGACATGGTCCCCTCAATAACGCCGATGCGGTTTTCCGGGAACCTGGGCCCCCGCAGACGGTATGCGGCCGGGGCCTTGGGCTGCCGGGCCTTTGCCGTCTTTTCAAAGTATTTGGAGAAGCTGTCGTCCTGCTTCTGGTTTTTGGAGGCGTCATAGTCCAGCGCCGGGGGCGTTTGGGCAAACTCCTCCCGATGCTTTTCCGTCAGGTAATAGTAGACCAGAACCTGGAGAAAGTTCAGCGCCCCGGTGCCGTCGGAGAGGGCGTGGTAGACCTCCAGGCTGATCCTCTTCTGATAATACATCACCCGGAACAACAGATTTTTGGCGTCTCCGTCGTACAAAGGGGCGCAGAGGGGCGTGGCCTCCGCCTCCACAACCGGATTCTGTCCGCTGTCCTCAAAGTAGTACCAGAACAGTCCCTTTTTTAAGATGCAGCGGTAAAAGGGAAACTGCTCCATGGTGCGGTCCAGGGCATGCTGGAGGATTTCCGGCTCCACCTCCTCCCGGAGCTGGCAGGCAAAGCGGAACACCTTGCTGTCCCGGCTGGTGCTGGTGGAGGGGAAAATTTTTGCGGCGTTGTCCAGACGGCTCCACTGTGGATTTTTTCCATTTCCCATGGGATTTCACCCTTCCAGAAATTGATTGATGATATCATAGCTCTTCTTTACCAGTTCAAACCTGGCCGGGAGGGAGAAGTACCCGTGGAGTCCGTCCTCCATGCGGTGGATTTCCACTTCGTTCCCCGCCTCTCCAAGGCGCTGGCCGTAGGCCTCCCCCTCGTCCCGCAGGGGACAGTATTCGGCGGTGATGATAAGCGTTTTGGGCTGACCGGTCAGGTCCTTGGCCAAAAGCGGCGCATAGAACGGGTTCTGCAAATCCTCCGGTCCGGAACGGTAAAGCTCCAGATACTCGCATACCCTCTTGGAGGTGAGAAGATACCCTGTCCCGTTTTCCCGGACAGAGGGGAAGGGGGAGCTTTCGCTGTGGTCATTGCCCAGGGCCGGGTAGATGAGTATCTGCCGCCTGAGGGCGAATTCCTTCCGCTCCTTTGCCAGCAGCGACACCGCCGCGGTCAGATTTCCGCCCGCGCTGTCTCCAATGACCACAATGTCCTCCTCCCGCACATGGAACTGCCCGCATTCCCGGAAAACCTCCCGCACTGCGGCGTAGCAGTCCTCCAGGCCCTGGGGGAAGCGGTGCTCCGGAGCCAGCCGGTAGTCCACCGAGGCCACCACACATCCCGTCAGATGGGCCATATCGGCGCAGACGCCAGTGTAGCTGTCGATGTTTCCCGTCACCCAGCCCCCGCCGTGAAGGAATACCAGAACAGGCCGGTTTTCCACCTTTTCCGACGGGGAGAAAATCCGGATTGGTATTTCATGGCTGCCGCAGGGAACCTTATGGTCCCACACCTTGTACAGGTTCGGATGGGTAAGCCGGATGGAGGTCAGATTTGTCAGCTCCCGCTCCAGCTTATAGGTTTTGCGGATATCCGGCTCAGGGTAGGACAGCGCTTTGAGGGCGGCACGCATCGCCTTGCTGATTGCCATTGTTTGATTCTCCTGTTTTCTTTTTTTCTTATTATACCGCACTTATGGACAGGTGTCTATATTTTTCTCAAAGATAACGTTGCACAGCAAAAGGACAGACGCTATAATAGATGAGGGCGGCGTACAGCGTTTTCCGGAAATATCGGCCTTTCAAACAGTAGCCTGTGCGCCAACGGGGAGACACAAGACATTGTAACAGGAGGTGCGTTTGTGTTATGGAGGATAACACAATCTGTTTGCTGGTATCTTTTGACCGAAATTATATAAAGCCATTCCAGGTCATGCTGACATCCTTGGTCCTCAACAACCCACAGGAGCGCTTTCATATCTGGCTGCTGCACAGCGGCATTTTACAGAGTGATTTGGATGCGCTGGCCGAATACTGCGGCGCCCAGGGGGCCGCGCTGACGCCGGTGCTGGTGGAGCCCTCGGTTTTCAAGGCTGCTCCCATATCGAAGCGCTACCCGCAGGAAATGTATTACCGCCTGCTGGCCCCGGTGCTGCTGCCTGATTCGGTAAAGAGGATACTATATCTTGACCCGGACATTTTGGTCATCAATCCGGTGCGCCCTCTATGGGAAGTTGAGCTGAACGGACACGCCTTTGCGGCCGCTCCTCACAGCGTCGTCCCTGATATGGTAAACGATGTGAACCGTCTGCGGCTGGGGAGTGACTCCGCCTACTTTAACACAGGCGTCATCCTGATGGATCTGTCTGCCGCCCGCGCCCTGGTCAAGCCGGAAGACATTTTTCATTATGTCCAGGAGCACGCCGCCGAGCTGCTGCTCCCAGACCAGGATGTCTTTAACTGCCTGTACGGCTCATATACCCTTCACGTGGAGGATACCCGATGGAATTATGACGCCAGACGCTTTGCGGCTTACCATTTGAGCAGCAGTGCAAAATACGATATGGACTGGGTGGTCCAAAACACCGTTTTTCTGCACTTCTGCGGGAAGCATAAGCCTTGGAAAAGCTCCTATTACGGCCGGTTTTCCGCATTATATAAGCATTATATGTGCCTGGCGGAGAGGCGGACAGGCCCTGTGGGGACCGAATGATTTCAGGCCAAGGGTACAGCGAAACAAGGGACCGCGGCAAACCCGAAAGGGCGTGCCGCGGCCTTTTTTTCGCCCCTAATGCCGCCGGAACCTGGTTTTTCCCTTTCCTTTCCCTGCTACCTTCCTTTTCCGGTAAAAAAAGCGCAAAACAGCCTGCGACACAGTGACAAACTCCGCTCCCGTCATACTGGTATAATCAAGGTATTCCAATCAAAGACTTCCCCCTGCCATTCTATGACGGGGGAGAGAAAAAAAGAACAGCTCTTTGCCCGATCAGGACCGGTGCGCCGGAAAATCCTGTTTTCCTTTATCGGGCAAAGGCGGGAAAGGCGGTTGTATCATGGAAAGCAGAGCGGACGTTTACGGAGTGGGTTTATTGGAAAAGGGCAGGAATTTTATCCGGCAGACCGGGGACACCTTACAACGCGCCGCGGCGGCGCTGCTGGGGATGCTGCTGTCCAATGTGGCGCTGCCAGGGGAAGTATCTCCCTTCGGGGCCGCCTTTGCCATAGCCGCCCCACCCTCCCTGCGGATAGCCTCAATTGTCGGGGCGGTGCTGGGATATATTTTTTACTTTGCCGGAAAGGCCGGAGGCTTTCTGGTTGGCGGCTTATCCGGTATCGCGTGGCAGGGACTCGGCGGCCTGGTCCTGGCGCTGGGGATAGAACGGACCGCCTCTGCCGTTTCAGACAGGCGATATGCCCAGGCGGTAAAATGGAGCGGTATCTTTTTGGCCGGGGCACTTCCGCCCCTGGCGGCCGGACTGTTGGACCGCCTCAGCGTCGGCGGGTTGATTCTGTGCCTCTGCCAGGGGTGTTTGATGGCCGGAGCCTGCTGGCTGTTCCACAGGGCCTTCCGATGGGTGGAGCTCAGCTTAACCCGCCCCACAGCCGCCCCCCGTGACCGGCCGGAATCCGCTGATGTGGCAAGCGTCCTGCTGACGGCGGGGCTGCTGTCGGGGGCGCTGTCCCGGCTGTGTGTTGGGCGGATATCGGTGGGGCGGGTGCTGGCCCTTACCGTCATCCTCCTGTTTGGCTGCCGAAAGAGCGGCGGCTCCGGACTGGGGGCCGCCGCGGGGGTGACAGCCGGAATCCTTGCCGCCCTATGCGGCCCCCAGAGGGGGATGGCAAGTATTTCCGGAGAGGCGCTGCCGGGAATATGGGGGATCGGCGGACTTCTGGCGGGGCTGTTCGCTCCGCTGGGCCGCGGCTTCTGCTGTGCCGCCATGCTGCTGGGGGAGACCGCCTCTATTTTTCTGCTGGCGCGGGACGAAAGTACCTATATTCTACTGGCGGAGTCGCTGGCGGCGGGGGTTTTGTTTCTGCTTGTCCCGCCGCGGGCGGTCATCCTGACAGAGCGCTGGCTGGGCGGCGAACCGCCTGAAAGCGGCAAAAAAGCTGTGGGAGAGCTGCTGCTCTCCCGCCTGCAAACCGCGGGCTCCGCGCTGGCGGACATTGCGCAGACCACCGAGGCTGTTTCCCAGCGGCTGTTGGAACGGGACCTGGCCCGTTCCAGCTCTCCTGACCGCATCTACCGCAGCACCATTGAACAGGTTTGCCGCCGCTGCCCCAATGGAATGGAGTGCTGGACGGCGCATTATTCCGACACGGTTTCCGGCATCGGGCGGCTCCATCAGCTGCTGCGGGAAAAGGACGGAGAGGCGCAGGCAGAGGAGGTCTCCGCCTGCTTTGCCCAGGGGTGTATCCAGCCGGACAAGCTGGCGGTTCAGGCAGAGCGGGATTTCCGGGCGGATATGGCGGAAAGAGAAAAAAAGCGGACCTCAACCCGTGTGAGAGGTGTGGTGACTGACCAATTTGAGGGACTTTCCATGGTGATGGAGGGGATGGCCGGGCAGCTGCGGGAGCTGCGCCGGGCAGACGCCGCGCTGTGCAAAAGGGTGGAGGCGTTCTGCGCCAAACGGCAGCTGGAGCCAAGGGTGGTGGAATGCTGTGAAAACACATCGGGCCGCATGATCATTGAAATGGTGGTCCCCTTTCGGCGGATGGAGCGGGTGGACAAGGGGGAGCTGGCCCTTGCCATCGGGGAGCTCTGCCAGAGGGACTTTGAGATGCCGGAAATGGAGGCCTGCGATGGCGGGGACTGTGTCCGCCTGCGGTTCTGGGAACAGACGGTGTTCCGGCTGGTCACCGGGTCCTCTCAGATGCAGGTGACAGGGTCCCGCGTCTGCGGGGACAGCTGCGCCGCCTTCCAGGACGGGGAAAGACACGCCGCCATGCTCATCAGCGACGGGATGGGCACCGGGATGCGGGCGGCGATGGACTCCGCCATGGCCTCCGGACTGCTGTCCCGCCTGCTGCGGGCGGGCATTGAACCCGCCGCGGCGCTGAAGCTGGTAAACGGCGCGCTGCTGGTAAAATCCGAGGATGAGTCCCTGGCCACCCTGGACCTGGCGCGGGTGGACCTGTACACCGGGAAGGCGGAATTTTTCAAGGCTGGCGCCGCGCCCACCTTCCTGCTGCGGGGCGGCCATGCCGGAAGCGTGGAGGCGGCGTCCCTTCCGGCGGGCATTCTCAACGACGCGGTGTTTGAGCGCGCCGCCGTCGCCCTGCGGGAGGGGGACATGATCGTGATGGTATCCGACGGGGCGATGCTGGATGGAGGTGATTGGATATCCGAGGAGCTGGAGGAATATGAGGGACAGGACCCGGACTGGCTGGCAACGCATCTTGCCAAGTGCGCCAGGGAGCGGTTCCGGGACAGAAAGGAGGATGATATCACGGTTATGGTCGGCATTGTGGCACAGAACGGATAGCCGGGAACACGGCAGGGAAAAACGGGGAATAGAGCCGGTCTGCAAAGGGCCGCCGCTGTTGGGGGGGGGACCAAGGCGGCGGCCCTTTTGCGGGGATTCCGTAAAACTGCGGGTGGAAAAACGGTGGTTTTTGTGGTAGACTGAATACTAAAGAGCGCTGACAGGGAGCGTTATTATTTTGACTGACGGAGGAAATTATATGGACAAGCTGCTAAAAAAATATGTTCATCTCTCCTGCCCGAAAAATAGCAGATTCTCTTTGTGATTTTTTGAACCTATTGGATAATGAAGTTGATTATTTTATGAAATAAGGATTGATGTTTGTAGAATTAATAACTCGGCAAGTATCAGAGGGAGGAACGCGTATGAAATATGACTTATCTGCTGTCGCAATATTAAAGATGCTGGGTTATGACCAGCCGACAGGCAGGGAATGGCTTGAAAAATTAAAACGGGAGAAACAGATACGCCTGCCTAAAGCCTACATAGAATTTATGGAGCTGATGGTGGACTGTCCTCTTTTGGGGACATCTAATCTTTGGATTGGGAAAATGGAGCATAAAGTGTCTGCGAATATTCCCTGCACATTTTATGACCAGCTACAGGAAATGATGGACAACCGCAAAGGCCGTTGGTCAAAGCATCTTAGCAAGTATGAGCGCTCACTCTATGACCTTTTTCAGCTTCCGGCAGAAGAATGGTCCCAGGTGGTCGACAATTATCTTGTGATTGGCAGTGACTATGCAGGCGGGATAGGCGAGTTTGGCATCCTCATAGAAGATCTGGAGAAGGACGATCCTCCTGTGTACTGGCACAAAGATGCGGACAGTTTTTCGATGTGGAAACTGGAAAATGAAAAATTATCCGATTTTTTGCTGAAGGTATTGATAGAGGCCCTTGCCTGCGTGGACTATCAGAGCGCGGAATATGAATTGGAAACAAAGGGATGGCGGTATGAGGAATACTTTGATCTCAAAAAGGACGACTGGGTTGCGTCGAAATCCGTTTTGAAACGATATGGAATCGATTATTCCACTATAAAAAAATACAAGGCAAACAGTGGAAAGGTCTTCTGCTGCTATGACGGGGAGAGGAACGCGTTTTTTGTCGGGTCTACCGGGGAAGGGGAAATATCCTTGTCCGCAATCAACCGCAGTGAGGCAGAGCATATCTTTTTGGACCTTGACAGCGTGGAATTTCTGCTGGAGGAGGTCAGGCTGTGCGTAAAAGACAAGGAGAGGGAGGACGAACTAAGCCCATATTATCTTTACACAAAAGCCCCGAAAACAGAGGTCAGCTTGTCTGATTATTGTCAGCCAGATGATCCACCCCAAAAGGGAGAGAACGGAGATTTGATTTGTCCTACTACAGCGAAGGGTGAACCCCTTTATGTTTTGTGCAGAGGGGCAGATTTTATGGAAGGG
>Ga0073906_1002214_pt1 | contig 26388 bp, 27 predicted proteins | sample Inofromicrocosms_FD_65485 | JGI IMG/M metagenome (GOLD analysis project Ga0073906, IMG submission 65485) | Mouse cecum microbial communities from Vienna, Austria - Inoculum for glucosamine and mucus D2O microcosms | ecosystem: Host-associated > Mammals > Digestive system > Large intestine >...
ATCAAATACTTCACGGTCCGCCAGTTCTCTAATTCGCCGGTATGAACAATCCTCTGACATCATATTCCTGTAAATAGTATGACCGCCAGGAATCCAGTTAAACAACAGAAAGCTATGGGGCAACAAAAAGCGGAAATATACAGTCACGAACAATTTATATTCCTGATCTCCAGGATTGATCTGAGGAATGAAAGCATAGAGTTCTTCTGATCCGTGAATATATGTATCAGCTTTTTGAGGACGTCTTGTCCACCAATATCCAGAACTCTGAAGTTTGGAGCAGTCAACCGGATTGCATTTTCCCGACATAACATATTTGCTCCAGGAGGCAGTGTCTTCTCCTATTCTGGCTGATATGATTAACTGCGGAAAATAATTATTAACATAGATATAATCGCGTGCCGAATCAAGCAGTTCCTTCAGATTAAGCGTAATGCAGCCATTCCTTGCCTGGAGACTGAACTCCGTCTGAAACCTGGTTACAGGAGGTGTCGTATTTCCTGGTATGAAGAATCTGATCCTGAATGTAAACAACACCATTCCGGGGTCTGAAATTTCAATTAATCTAAGTGTTGTCGTATTACCGGACAAGATAAATGGAAAGTCTTTATATATATCCTCAAATATCATACAGTCATTGATTCTTTCTTGGTGCAAATTTATATCTGCTTTTCCCTACAGGAAAGGACATCATATAGAGACAAACTCCCCTGAACATTCAATCCTGTCTGATGTCCCGTCAACATTCAATGTAAGTTTCTTTATCAGCCACTCTCTACCACAGAAATACACTTTTCTGTATAATCTTATAGATGCGACTTCAAGTGTCGTCAGATTGACATCCGCTTTGACTATCTGTTTGCGTCTGCCGAGCCATTCTGCATAAGCCTTGTGTATCCCCCCAATGAGATCTCCGGGTATGATGGACATCCCTGTCCTAAGATTCGGCCAGCTTTCAGGAGCAGGATCCACTTCAATGAAATCATCAGAATACAATTGGCTGCCATAAGGGATTTGTCCTTTGTCGGTCAGTTGATTGTGTGCCAGTATACCAATATGCACATCTTTTGGACGTTCTCCGTTCAAAGCAGGAAAATCCACACGTGGACAAAACAAAATTTCTCCTGTATATTGAAGCGCATTTTTACGACAGTTGACAGGAATACAACGTACAAGATGAAAATCAGATTTGACTTCATATGTTTCCTGACCGTCATAAGATTTGCCGAATTCCGTCTTGCCGATATATCTGAAAAGACTGTCAGCGAGAAGATTCCTTTTGTCGACACAAAATATATCATTGGTGTCAGAGTCTTTGTTCGTTGCATTCTGCTCCGTACCTGACGTACGTATCATATCACGGACTCCCCAGTATGTGTCAACCTTATTCTGAATATCCGCTTTCGGATTGTATATATCCTGAGACTCATCGTCGGCATATACGAAAGAGTAATTCTCTCCGTCTTCGTAAACCAGAGAATAGACATCTGATATTTTGTTCTCCCAGTCCTCAGTCTGACTGCTCTGCAGAATATCGGAATTATGCCGCAGGAACAAGACGGAATCATCGTACCATACCGAGGCGCAAAGGATTTTCATAATATTCGACAAAAAATCTTTCACGGTACAATCAGGAAGTTTATCGGCAATGTCAAGACAAGGCATTTCATTTTCATCAACAGGATATCCATTCTTTGACTCTTCCGGGGAATACATTCCCAAGACCGCCAAGGAATCATAAAGTTTACGTACATCTGCAGGAAGGAAATCCGGTCGGACAATACCATTCAGAATATTTGGAACCCTTACCGCAGGGGCAAAAGGAGCATCTATGGTCTTGTATATATAATTTTTGAATTTAACATCCGGATCCACTTCCTGTTTTTCTCCCGGTGTGTCTATTTTGCCTGTATGCTGTGGATTGACCAGCATCGGAGTACCGAAATCCAAGGTCAAATCCCCTTTACGCGACTTCAGGATTTTCAAGGCGATATCATCCTGATTGTCTGTCCTGGTCAGTCCCTGCACCTCGTAAATACAGCCGGATAAATCATTTTCAACATTTTTTCCAGAAAAAGTATAATTCACTTTTCCGTCCTCAATTCCGTCATAAGTCAGAGATCCTTTTATGATCGGAACACCGGAAAAGAAAATTGTCACAGACAATGTCTTTACTGACGGTTCCAGCATCATCGTGTCAAGATAGCCGAATACAGTCTTATTGTTCCGCGTCGGCAGAAAAGATATCGATGTCGAAAATGGCACCGGCATAAGTTCATCCGAAAGCAAAGGATTTTCTGACTCTATGGTAAATACCATATCAGGAGCAATATCCAATGACTTTCCGTCTTCTGTAATAATCTCTATCATAGACGTCCTCTTGTTTTATAGCGATTGTACTCCTCCTGTTTTTCTATAATCCCATTTTTCCCGAGCATTGATACCTCTGCCGTTATCGGACGGCTTAGCCGGTCCAATAATTTTAATATAAGTCCTTTCATTTCCGGATCTGTCTGATATATTATTGAGTTTCCCTGTATTTCCGTCTGAGCAGATGAAAAGCCTCCTGATACCCGTCCCTGGACGGATGGATAGACAGACGCAAAATTCAGGCTTTTCAGCTGACCGTTACGTCTTGCCGTCTCCATAGTGTTTATGAACGGAAGAAGAGTAGGATTCTCCAGTCCTTCTTTAGGTATTACATACTCCTGCCCATTCTCGCTGACAAGAAGAGTGGGAGAGTTCACAAATCCCCTTTTGTCCGGGGAAAGCCTTGCCTTGTACTTTTTCCCGTCCTGTGCACGCACAACATCACTGAAGCCACCTTCCTCTGCTCCTGCAGTAATCGGAGTTGATGCAATCAAGGCAATTTGTGCAGCACCTGTCGCGGCGGCAAGCGCAGCAGCTACTATACTCAACGGGAAAGGAGCAGCAAGTGCTGATGTTATAGACAATGCCGTGTTTATGATAGCTTGGGTAAGCTGCATCTGTTTGTCCCTTTTGGCCTGCTTCAGACGAAGTTCTTCCTCGTAGGCATCATGCTCCGCATCCATACGTTCAACTTCAGCATTGTAGTGCGCCTCAGTAATCAACCCGGCATCAAGCCGTTCTTTAAGAGCGTTCTTTTTCTCTTCGTTGGCCTTTTCATAATCCTTAAGCTGCTTGTTCTCAATTGCTGTCTGCTTGTCAGCCCACATAGATGCAAGATTCATCGCTTCTCCCACAGCCGCTCCAACAGCCTGTACAGCCAACTTCAACCTGTCCGCTCCGTCTGTAGCCGGATCAAACATTGCCTCCCATTGATTTATGTCAAGATCAAACAACTCTCCTCCAGTATCTCCTCTGCGTTTTCTACCTATGTTCGTGCCATCCGAGGTGTCACCTGACGAGGCTGAAGAACTGTTCTCCACTTGGTTCTTCAGAGCAATTATCTCCTGAAGTTTCAGTTTGACTGCATCAAGTTCGGCATCAGAGATTCCGTCAAATGCCACAGTCACTTGACCGTCCGTGGTAAGGTCACTGCCTATATTCAGCACATCGTCCAAGATATCCTTCATCTCTTTTACATAGTCCAAATCTATCTGGGCAAGTTCCTTGGCCTGCTTCTGCTTGAGATCTTTCAGATCTCGCCTTGATCCTTGAAAAGAAGCCAGTTCTGCAGCATGCCTATTTTTGGTTGTGGAGATGGCGAGATCCCGATTTCGCTTGGCGTCAGATTCCCGCTCGGAAATGCCTTCAAGCATAATCTTGCGGAGGTTTGCCTGATGCTTCTTCTCGACAGCTTCAAGCGCCTTTGTATTGCCTTGAAACTTTTTCTGCTCTTTCTGGTATCTCCGATTCTCGGCTGCCACCTTATCCTTGTTCACCTCATCGATGAGAGCAGCACTTTCCTCGGCCTTTTCTTTCGCCTCCTTAGCTGTCTTCTCCGCTTCCTTTGCCAGATGCTCTTCCAGGGAGATTCGCTTGTCAGCAAGCTGGTTCTTCAGCTTAAGCAGCTCCTCACCGGATTCCTGGTTTGAGGCAATCCTGTCTTCAAGGGACTTTATCTCAAGCTCCAGCATCTGACGCTTGTACTCCTCTTCTGATACAATTTCTTTCTTTGCGTACTTGTCCTTCAGAGCCAGCACCTGCTGCATGTGCTTCTCGTCCTTCTCGAGGCTCCATTTGTCATCGCCTCCTCCGGAGCTGAAAGAAGTGCTGCCGGAATCTACAGATGCGTTGTTACTGTTGCTGGACGATGATGTGCCGCCATTACTATCAGCCGGACCATAAAGACCATCCACAACTGCCTTGAGTTCTTTCCCACTTTGGATGGCTTTCTTAAACTCCTTGGTAATATTCAAATAGGATTCCCTATGAAAGAATTTATCCGGAGTAATGCCAACGCCTTTCAATTCTTTATAAAGGTCTTCTTCAGAACCATCCTGCTGAATGTTATCGTATGATTTGCTGAGAATATCTGTCATCGATGTAATCTCGGCGGCATTCATCTTGCGGCCGTTTATCTTCTTAAACAGGATCAGATAGGATTCGAGTGCAGCCTTGACCGTATCTGTCTTATGCTTCAGCACATCCTGAAGCTCGTTTTCCTTTGCCTGAAGGAGAATCTTCTTCTCCAGCTGGGTGTTCACATTCTTCAGGGCAGTCTCAATTTCCTCATTCGAACTCTTTTCTGTCAGAAGATTAGGCAGATAATCTCCGTATCTGTCGTTGATTTTCTTGATGGCGTCAGCACGTTCCTTGCTTCCGAAATTAGCTTTCCTGACAGAATCTAAAAGACTTTCAAGCGACCGGCGTTCCTCGTCAATTTTTGTCTTTGCCTCGACATATCCGGAAGTGGTGTCCTTGGTCTGCTTGTTAAGTTCCCGGAGGGCTTTGGTGGCTTCTCCGGATTTTCTCATAAATAGGGCGACGACTCCAACTACAGCCTCTACGCCGATAACAAACCAACCGACAGGACCGAGGGAGGCACTTACTGCTTTCCCGAACATCTTCAGTGCCGTTCCTGCAACTTTTATGTTGCCGGCAAGAAGATTTTTTGTAGCCATCAGAAGAAGATCTTTTTTGTTTAGTTCGCTGACGGCTGCTGTGTTTGCTTTCAAAGCCAGAACTTCTTCTTTCATTGCCGCACGATTTACCTTTGACCAAAAAAGTTTGAGTTGGGCAATAGTATTTGCCGTTTTTACGGACAAATTATATGCTGCATATGCTGTTGCCAGGGCAATTATAACTCCTTTAAGCTGCATACCTAATTTCAAGAGCTGCAGAAGCCAGACGGCTCCTTTTTCAGCCGCAGACATTGCTAATTTGGCGACCGGCATCAGTTCCTGTCCCATTGCAACGACATTCTCCAGAATAGCCTTCTTTCTCTTCTCTATCTGAGCAGTCAGGGAGGTGTTCTTTGTCTCAAACTCATTGTCCAACGAAATCCCCTCCTCGAATGCCTGGTTGGCAAGCTGCTGCTGAGACCTCAATTCGTCGACATTCTTTGACAATGTACCTAAGACTGTTGATGCTCTCTGCCCGTTCAGGTGCATTTCATCCATAGCTGCCACCACAGATGACAGACCACCACCGTCATTCATGCCCTCTAAAACACGAAGCAGAGCTTCGTTCACGTCTTTGTTGAGCAAGTCTGCAAATTCTTGCAACGGCATCTTGGCTATTCCAGCAAAAGTCTCAGTCCTCTTGAACATCGCCATTATCGTCTGGCCTATTGCTGTCGATGCTGTTTCTGCTTGCTGGCCGTATTTGTCAAGTGTGGCTGCCATTCCGAGAACCTTGTCTATGCTTATGTCTGCATTAGGAGCTATACCGGCAAGACGTTTGGAGAAGTCCACTATATACCCTTCGTTGGCAGTAGAAGCCATTCCAAGTTCATTGATTGCAGAACCTACTTTCAGCATAGCCTTCTCGATGCCGAATTCTTCCTGAAGGTTGAAGATGTCTGTCATCTTTCCGATAGCCGTGATGGCAGCTTCCGCATTTCCTCCAAGGTCATCGCTCAGGGCTACATTTATCTTGTCGGCAGCACGGGTGAATCCCAACAGATTATCTGCCCCCTCTACACCGAGCTTGCCGCCTGCCCGTACAAGTGCAAGCAGTTCATTCTGGGCTGTCTTGGTGTCGATTTTCTTCAGACGTTCGCTCAGGGCGGTGATATCCTCCTTGCTAAAGTTGGTTGTCTTCATAGCGTCTGTCAACGCCTCATCATATTCCTGATATGCATCTGTTACCTTGTTGAGAGTTCCTGATACTTTGTAATAACCGGCAATACCTGCCGTTATCAGACCTGCATATTGATTGATTGTCTTGGCAAAACTGCACAATGTGGTTTTAGTGGCTTCTGCGCCATTCCGGAGTTCGCCCATTCTCATTTTAGAAATGGAGAGTTCTTTCTGGAGCCTTTTCCAATTTTCAGTGCCAGGCACTGCGTTGTTTAAGGCAATCCTTGTTTCATTTATGCGCTTGCGGAGTTCCTCCATAGTCATGGTATTGACACTCTGCTGTCTTTTCAGAGAATCTAACCTGGTCTTGTTGGATTCAAGTGCCTTGTCGTTCTTGCCAAGTTGCATTGCAAGATTGCGATATTCTTGAGTGTCTTTCTTTCCTTGTTTTTCAAGGCTTTCCAGTTCTTCCTTTTGTTTTTTGACTTTAGCGGTCAATTGTGTGACTGAATCGTCTAATTCCAGAATCTGTTTCCTGCCGGCATCACCATTGACGATGATATTCAGCCTGAGGTCCTCTTCCTTGATAGTCTTTGCCATAATATATGAGTTTATGGCACAAAAATAGCCACCCGGAGGCGGCTATTAAAGGACAGAAAAACATCTAATCAGTTATCATTAAAAAGGTGAAGAGAACAATAAGACCGATGATTCCGAAAACCAATAGAAACGCTTGTAGATCTTTATTAAACCTCAGCTTTGCTTCTCTATGAAGTCGTTTTTCGACTCTTCGATTGCTTGCTGTACCATATCTCTTCCGGAACGGCCATATCTTCCTCCAGATATAGCCATAAGTCAATGGCCATCCGAGATCATGCCTTTTTATTTCAGGGAACAATATAATCAGTAGAATTGTCCATAATATGAAACCGATAAAAATATAGACAATGTATTTCAGCCATGACCATGAGAGAGCAATTATGCCAAGTGCCAAAAGTACGGCGATTGGCACGATAACTATTAACATGCCCTTGATTGCACCACGAATAAAATCTTCCATAACAAATTGATCTACATTACAAATATAACGATTTTTCTATAAAACCCTCGGCATCTCACGACGGCGAGGGGAAATGTCTATTCAAACAGGTGCTCACCGACACCCTTGTCGATTTATGTGAAATACATCTACTTATCCGGAAAACGAAATCGTTCTTTCTGTCCCATCTCTTTGCGGATTGCAGTGGTTTGAAGCTTGGCGGATTTTTCAAGTATCATTGTCTTTCTGGACATCATTTGGAAAATTACGGCTTGCATTCGCTGGCATTTATAGCCGGTCTCTTTGTCTAAAATGCAATCTCCACGCTCTTTCTTCTCAAGAAGCTCCGAGAAGAAAGCCACGCATTGAGTCAAATCCTGGACTTCCTGCAAGGTCATATTTGTTGCATTGATAGCCATTTTTGCAAGAGAAATCTTATTTGTTTCCATAATCCATCCCTCCTATGAATTGAATGAATTATACAGGTTGGAGCGGCTTCGTAGACGGAGCAGTTCCTGGTCTACTCCCTGGGCGACGCCCTGCATCAGGGACAGATGCTCGAGACGTCCCTCCTGTTCGCACAGCAGGCGGTTCATTGCGGTCATCATCTGGCGGCACTCCGTCAGAACCTGTGCATCCAGAAGGCACGCTCCGTCCTGTGAGACCTTTTCAAGGAGACTGAATGATCCAGCCAGTCCGGCTGTCACTTCGATTACTTCCCGGAGGGCATCCTCCGTAGCGTCCAGCTGCTTCGAGCTGATGTTGGTGTTGTGTGTGTTTAGCATATGACACTATGTATTACGACAAAAGCCTTGCACTTAGGGGTGCTAAACACACACAACATCATCTGCCGTATGATTGCGCCCAGTTTCCCGGCGCGTGTCCCTGTGCAAGGCAATTATCTATATTTCTTTCGTGAAAATACTTTCCCGGCAGAAAAGATAGATTGAGTTATGTATGTTTAGCAAGAGCAAAGGTAGGAATAAATTTGACACAGGCAAGCATTCTAAACAGAATATTTTACAACAATAGTATATTTTCCACTATTATTATTCGTAATCAATAGAATATTTACTACCTTTGTATTGCCAAACAATAAACAAATATATTATGAAATATGATGATTTTCACAAAATTGTAGAGCGGAACGGATGGCATTACCTAAGAAAGCTCGGAAGCCATGTGATTTATGAGAAGAACGGAAGGACCTATCCCGTCCCCTACCACAGAGGGAAAGAATTAGGTAAAGGACTTGAAAGAAAAATGACAAAGGAAATGGGGCTTAAATAGCCCCTTCCACAAAATACGATGATTATGGAAAAGAAAGTTATAGAAGCGATTATCGAACGTGCAGAAGACGGCACATACGATGTTTATTGTACTAAGGAAATGTTTACTGGAGCAGGGGCTTCAGTCGCGGAAGCCAAGGCGGATATGATGACTCAGATGGAGTTTTTCAAAAACACAGCCAAAGAAGAAGGATTGAGATATCCGGATTTCCTTGACGGTGAATTTGAAATGTCATATAAATACGACATCAAAAGCATCCTTGTATATTATGTGAAAAACGGTATTTTCTCGCTTGCAGGGCTTGAAAAAATCACCGGTATCAATCAAAAACAGTTGTGGGCGTATCTTAACGGCACCACACCGAGAAAAGCTCAGGCTGAAAGGATTGAAAAAGGCTTGAACAATCTTGCCAAAGACATAAATGCTATATTTGTTTAATTGTTTGGCGACAATACAATATGGCAGATGGCGGCTCAATTTTGAGTCGCCATCTTTTTATTCCATACCAATGCCTTTCCGAAAAATGCAACACAATGTCAGGCAACCTCACGGTTGCCTGACATTGTGTTGACAGTAGCGTATTTGCTATCATTTTCCAAGCGTTTCTTCCAAATTATTTATTCAAACATATAAAATAGTTGCAATATTTTTGAGATGCGTAGAATTCTAAGTGTTTTATTTACTGCAGTATAAGTAAACGATTTATCCTATTGGATTTGTAACCGATATTTCAGACTTTTGTACCTAAATATTTAAAAATATAATATGAAAAGTCTTTATTCCATAAGATTTTTTGATGGAAGATGGTTCAAGACATACAGAACAATCACCATCAATGAGAAAGGGCTGAACATTTACCTTGAAACAGTAGAGTGGAAATAGGCTAACAATTAAAACCTCGCCTGGTATCACATAATGACCAGGCGAGGTTTTAATTGTTAGCCTAACATTGCGTAGTTAAAAAGCTATTTTCTACAGATAGAATATTATATCCGCGTGATTTTGCAAATCCATCACTTACCATTTTTTTGAACTCCTCTGCAGACTGTTCAAATGATTGCGCGACACTGTCAGAAGCAAACTTTTTCTCAGCCTGTTTAATGGCATTCTTTAATTCCAATATCTGTCTCATAATCATAAGAATTTTCTTGTATGCATGAATCTCTGAAAATTATACCTTGCAACAAAATCGCGAATTAGCTTGTAGTAATTACGTATGTTTTCACGTTCTGGCAAATCGGTATAATCGGTTACTTTCAATTTTAATGCCCTAAGGGCTTCTATATTTATTGGCCTACCGTGAGCATTCCATTCATTGTTATTTCCAAGTTTTGAGGCAATCTCTTCTGCTCTGTTCTCTTTATCTTGTTCTGTAACTGGCCTGCCATTACTATGTTTATCCCAGTTTTTGAACTTATATTTAACCAGCCATTTTTTTAGCAAAGAAACTGTTAATTCTCTGGATTGTTCATAAGCCTTTAATTCAGCAAGATCAAAATCCTTAAGAATGATAAATTCTGCTTGAGTCAATGTTCCTTGCTGGGCCTTTGCTATTAATTCATTAATTTTATCCAAATATCCTAATGCAGGTACATATTTGCCCTCTTTGTTTGGAACTTGAGGATCAATTGGTCCAAGAACTGAAAAATAGTCCATCCAAATATCATCTCCACTCATACAAAAGATAGTGCCTGCACTATAAGCACAGTCCGGAACTATAAAAATAACTTTTTTGTAATGATGACGAATAATATTTACATATCTTTCTACTGCCGTTGCGCTACCTCCATTGGTCGTCAGAATTACAGCAAGTCGCTCTCGTTTATTTGGAGTTTTGGCCAAATCTTCAATAATGCTTAGAATATCATTTTCTAATCCATCAACAATAGGCCCAAAATAAGTAAATACATCACTCTTAAGAGTGTTTTCCAACTCATTAAGTGAATCGTTTAGAAGAGCTTTAAGTGCAGTGTCAATTGATGGAACCATGTATTATATAAATCGTTTACATTGCAAAGCTACAAATAATTTTCTCGTTTGCATAACGGATGTAGAATAAAATTTGATTGAATATATCCTAATTATATGGAAACAATACGAAAATTATTTCATTTTGTCATCTGTAAAACGTAATAATTCAGCTACTTCTTCTGTGAAGCCGTACATCAGGCGCTTGGCGATGCTGGCGTATGCTCCGAAAATGAAACGGTTGTGGATCTTGCGTCTCCTGACTCTTCTTTCATTCCTATTTCTCTTCATGTCAAGGAAGCGTTCATAGATTGCGTGGGTATAAGTCAGACGCCCGTCCATTCCTTCCCCTCCCTGGACAACGATATCCCGAGCAGAAAGAATATATCCGCTCTGGATATTGAGTTTCCGTTTGATGGCTTCACCCTGATATTTCTCCAGCCTTTGCCCTTCTGGTTCCAATGTGTCTATAACAAACCTTTCACGTGCTCCCATAGCTATTTCAAAATAATGTCAATGCTGTAGCCCATCCAGCCGCCGAACAGGGAACTTTCCGGAACAACATCGACTGAAGAGAGCGAAAGTCCGGCAAGGAGACCGCAGGTGGTAGTGTCCTCCGTGAATCTCGTCAGGACATCCGATGCAAGGTCGGCAAGCCTCTCATATGTCTCGTTTTCCAGCTCAGGGGTGTAAGCCGGGCCGAGATCCGGAGTCAGCACGAAGAATGCAAGTGAGATTTCATCATCGTGACTGTCTGAATCTCCTTTCTGATGAGTCTCCGGACGTGCGATAAGGATCTGATCGCCTTCAAGCATTGCAAGCCGACTGGTGGCGTCTCCCTGTGCCGTCACAAGAACAGGGACAATGTCGGAACCGGGAACCCGAAATCCGACAAGATATTTATTTACCCTGCGAAGAATTTCTAATCTTTTCATTACGTCTGTTTTCTTTATAGTTGGACCACATAAGACTGAAGATTGAAAATAACGGCTCTTCATCAACCCGTTCTATGTTTCCGATGGACTGGTCACGGGCAATCTGTACCAGAAGGTCATTCCAGGTGAAAGAGAGCTCCGAGGAATTTTCCTTGTCTCCGGAGAACATAAGCGACATGTCAATTTCTTCTCCGTCGATGTTCACGCCCCCTTCCTGAAGATACTTCAAGCAATTGGCAAACCACATCATTATAAGATTCTTCTGCCATGCCGGCAGCTTTGAGATCCTTCTGATATCTTTTGCCATTGTCCTGTTGTCAATATCCCGGACATATCGTCCGGCTCTGTTGGGTTTACGTGACCGTTTCCTGTACAGAATTGCAAGGCATTCGTCCAGATCCGCCACATTCATCGTACGGAAAAAGGCATTCATTGCTGAAGATGCGTGACGGAACTCAGAGAATGTAAGGTCCTGCAACAGGTCAGCCGGTCCGATCAGGGGCTGGCCGATTCTGCCCCTGACCTCCGGCAAGGAGTTCGACACTGCATCGTACGATAGTCTGACATGCGTGTCTCCGTCCTCGATTTTTGTGAAAAGGAATGCCAGGCACTCCTCACATAGACGATATATGTTTTCAGATATCTTTTTGAGCCTGTCGGGAAATAAGACCTCCAGGACCGTATTCCGCCAAGTGCGCCTTATGCCAATAAAATGATAGAGCACTTTGATGTTGAATTCCAGCGGAGAAGCTCCGTGATGTAGACAACTGTCGTATGTCCGGAAGACGAACCTTACCTGTTCCGGAGTCATTTCACTCCAGGAGGAAGGGATGCTCACTTTCTTGTCGCTGCCGTATATTTCTATTTCTGTCATACTGTGAAATATTTATTTTTCCTGTCATTCTCCGGAAGCAAAGGAAATCCCTCGTACGGGTTCCTGCCGTCATTTTTCAATGACAATATTTCTTTTTCAGTCTCAGTCATCTGTGCCTTGATCCGGGCAATGAACCACTCAATCTCATTGACAGCTGCCTTGGAACTCTCGTTGTTACCCTGATAGCTCGGTGAAAAACTTCTTGCCACAATAGCAGGAAAGACACTTACGGACCAGCGCTGCACTCCTTTGATTAAGGCTCCGAGCACCACATATTCCCTCATTGCACAAGCAAGCGGTGTGGAAGGGTTGTCAATCGCGAACTTGATGTCATCGGTACCGACAATTTTCTGAAGTTGCCGTCTCTGTACTTCAAGCATCAGAGGCTGGAACATATAGAAACAATAATAGCTACCGCTGATGGGATAGACATCCTCAAACTCACACAGTCTTGAGACAACAGTTTCCTTTGATGAATGCTTTTCAGACCATTCCTGGTCCGTCTCCATAAGATAGGCATACAAGGCATCCAAAGAGCGGTAATACCTTTCAAGTTGCTCCCGATCATCGCGGTCGATCATCCACTCGAAAGGCACCTTTTCATTGTCGTCAACCTTCAGTTTTCGTCCTGTGTCTTTGTGGCTGACAAGATTCTGTTTTGAAAAATTCAAAATTGCGAGCAGTGCTATCGGCATCCTGACCATATCAAGAAATTCCTGGTCATCAACTATATTCTTGAGATACTCCTGCTCTGCTTTTCTGATGACTTCCTCTCCGACAAGACGGGTGATTTCTTTTGTCGCGTACTCCACTTCAGAAGCAATCGACCTGTAATTGGTCGAAGCATACAAGAGCCCGGTAAGTTCATAAAGTTCCTGCGAACCTTTGTTATTCTTGTTGAAAAGCATAATGTCACTGATTTTTAAGACGTGAAGCTGATGTCAGAGCCTCTTCTGACTGGATGGACTTGTGGTAGAAGCCAAGACGGAGGTTCTTGTCAGGAAAATTGAATGCTATCGCCTGGTTTATCGGCTCAAGAATCACGTTGGATGCAATCTCCACATCGGAATGAAGATAAAGCTTGAATGCGTACAGCAGCTCAGAACCGGAAGCCAGCTTGCCGTTCACCATAATGTTTGACAGTGACGGGTGAAGCCCCATACCGGAGGTGATAGCAGATACTGAAGCTTCGGAGATCTTCAGCTGTGACTCCACAAAATCCTTGATTTTCTGATCTACAGGTTCGATTTTCCACTCGGAAAGATGCCCCATATCGTCAACGATATCAATTGAATGAAAAAACTTGCCGGCATTCTCTTTCCCAGTCAGCACCTTGGTCATAGAGTCGAGAAGCTTGCGTGTGATCTCTCCGATTTTCTCTTCTATCTCAGCTTCGCTCCAGTCCGGATGTGCACCACGCAGTACATTGCGCCTATAGTCCCAGTATGCGGAATTGGAATGGATGTGATATGCCAGGTTGAGTCCATTGTCTGTGACATATTTGAAAATCAGAGGGATTTCAGAGCCACGGACTATCCACCGCAGCGCACCCCAGAACTGAGGCACGGAGTAGAAATCACGGGCAAAGGAATATGTGTTATTATATGATGCCGAGACAGCATGTTTACCGGGATTTTTTCGGTCAAATACGGGATATCTTCTGACACCTGTCGTGGTGCAGTAGTTCTCGAAATCTCCTACAATGATATGCTTTACATCTTTCAGTCTGCGCGTCTCCGACCATTCAAGCCTTGCATTCTTTGCCGGAATATGCTCAAGACAGGCAATCTTTGGTGTCCGTCCGATGCGGTGGCCCTTGGTCAGATACTTGGCATCAAAAAATCCCTTCAGGTGAAGATAATCGACCATACACCCCTTTATATACGAGATATAGTCCCAACTGTCAAGCCACTGCTGGATCTCCATATCTTCCATCCAGCAATGCAAGATCTCACCGTCCTTGAATATCATCTGATTCAGATATACTCCCTGTCCGAACAGCAGGCCAGCCTGGCGTTCAATGATGCCGGGCACGAGATTGTTGGAATCAACTATATCCCTGATGTGCGACGGCAACTGATTGTCTACACCGAAAGGCACAATCTGATAGCCTCCGACACCTTGCGGATACGCCTCTCCCATATTTCCGGAAAGATTCAAGAATGTTGAGTCAATCCCACCTCCTATATTGTTGGACAGGGTGTAGACCCTGCCATCAAGACAGTGAGCCGCAAACGAATGGTCAGAGATTTTCTTTATATCGCTCATTTCAAGACTACTTTTTCTCCATTGAATGTCATCAGAAGCGGCTGATAGAATCTTCGAGGCTCCATAGTATCAAGATCCAGATACGCCTCCACCAAATCCGCATCTCTATGGTGCTCTATGCATTCCCTTTTTCTCAGCCTTGCGTGATGTACCGCAACGATACCGTCACTTTTGCCCAATGATGAATTGTACGACATAAAAGTGAAGCTGAAGCTTTTTCCATCCGCCGTCAACCTCCTCATCTCCTTTATGGCATCATACAAATCCATACGCAAATGTACTCCAACAGATTGCCCCGATAAAGGACACTTCCCCTATTCCGACAACCCCAAGATTTACTGGAATTTCCAGCGCCTTGAAAGTCTTTGACAAGAAAACAACAGTTATATTGCTTATTTTTTCAAAACTTGGACTTCCCCACCCCAAGTTTTTCGCCAAGCTGTTCCTGAGTAAGATTTTATTTATGAAACTTTTCTGGTTATTTGTGCAAAAAAGCCGATTGTTCTTCAGAAACAGCCGATATTTTGAGGGTTGTTGGGAGTATTTTTCTATTAAGTACCTGAATTACCATATTTTAGGCTTGCTGCTCTGAAAAAATCATCTTTTGATGAGCTAAAAGATGGCGGGCCGCTCTCTTTTACATTTGCGATTGCAAATGATGTAAAAGGTGATATATGGCGGAAGATGGTGTCACTGCGTGATGTCAAGATTGGTCGGCAGTGCAGTAGAACGCCGTTTCAGCAGGTCGCGCCACTCCTTTGTCATCAGCATATACTTGAACGAATCGGATGGGTTGGTTGACTCAAGAGGGAGTCTCGATATCGGCAGCCTTTCGGACGATTTGTCCTTATATGTGATTCCGTCCTTCACCTTTGTCCTGGCATTCTCAAGCGAGAGCTTGAGAGGCTTGCACGCGAATGCATCAATGAGCAGCATCGGCAGACGGTGGTCAGCATCGCCCATAAATTTCATCATAAAGTCATACTCTTCAGCCTGGCCAATGTTTCCCTGCCCGACGGACATCAGATGAATATTCCACCCGGTAGGCCTACCGTTCTCGTCCTTCTCGATTGCAGCCTTCAGGTCGGAGATGTTGTCTTTTCTGATTTTCTTGTAGGCATTGCCGCTCCTGTCAAAATAAAGATATACTACCTTGTTCGTCATAGGCCCGAAATACTGTCTGAACTTATGCCCCAGTTCCTGTATATGCTCCGGCGCCAATGTGTATATGAACTTGAGCACACGCAGCACATCACGTCCGCGTCCGGGCTGAATCTGAGAAATGCACATTGAACACATATTACCGAAGTCAACACCGAGCCTTAGCGGACGGTTCCTGTCCAGGTACTTCAGAACCCGGCAATCTTCGGTGCCTGTCATTGAAAGCTTATCGTATTCTTCCTCATTGATTCCGTCCCAATAGAAGTGCGACTGTGACAGTGCAGCATAGAAACGGTCACCGCTCTTGAGCGTCGGCCTCATCGACAGAATTGCTGTGTTCAGGTCCGGCAATTGACCGTCTATCGCATCCGAGAACCATTCAGCCGTAAGTATGTCGGCATTGACATACGAGGATGCCCGGATATAGAATGTGGCAGCATCAGGGCGTTTCCTGAGTGCTATCCACCTTGACCTCCATAGATTAGCGGTGCGGAGCTTTGCCCGACAGTCATCCAGGTCTTTTATGGACTTTGTACGAATCCATTTGTCTTTGGCGGCCACATACTCATGCAGTGCCTCGTTTGCCACAAGCCCTGTCTTTATGACCATCAGTATTGACGGCACATCCATATTCTTTGCCTGCTTCTGCAGCCAGGCATATTCACCGACATGGGACGGATCCGCCACATCGGAAGTGAACATCACTCCTCTATAGAAGACGCTGCCCGAATACTGCAGGTTATATCCCCGGACAGCCTTCAGCAGATTGGCAATCTTCTCCTCCCTGAAATATTTGGCTTCGTCGCCGAATGCAAATACATACGATGCTCCGGCCAGAGTGGACGGACGGTCCAGGCTGCCGAAACGTATATTGAGACCTGTGAAGAAAACGATAGTACGCTTATATGACACGAGCCTGTTGAACGGTCTCCAGAAATGAGGCTTCAGCCAAGACGGAAGTTCCTCCTTCTCCGCCTCCGAAAACTCAGGAGGCTCCTTCTCTATGACATAGTGCTCTCCCTCTTTGAAGCCTTTCCGTTCAAGTCCTTCCAGGACAGACGGCAGCACATTGGCCGTAAGGTTGCTGAATGTGTCGGCTACCCATACACACGGAGCACCTGGCATATCATAGATCAGATCCAACAGTCGCTCCACCTGAATGTCCGTGGTCTTTGCCGAGCCTCGACCGAACTCGCAATATGTCTTACGCGCCCCGACCAGGGCTACCAGTTGGGCAAACTTGTTCTGGTACTGGACTGAGGCTGCTTCCGTGCGTTCCGGATTAACTTTCTTCCTGTGAGACATTTTCCAATATCTTTACTATATCCATATCTTCAATTGAAGCCTCCATCCTCAGCCGCTCCTTTTCCAAGACAGGCACATCAACCAGGGCATCAATCTGCCCGGCAAGTTCATCTCGATTGGCTGCCGGCAGTCCTATGACTTCCGGACTGATGGAGAGCAGGCGATATTGTTTCTGATACTGTGTCTCCGGAAGTCTGACAGGGTCCTCCTTGTCTAAATTGAGCACTTTTGATTTCTGAGTGAGGATATTCGATGCTATCTCATAATCCTTTGTGGTCTTGGCCGCCTCCAGCGCAAGATGATAAAGGGCATCATACTGGTCGGCCGCTTTTTCACGCAAAGCGGCTTTTGACACATTCCTATTGCAGTAGAACATCTCCACAGCCTCCGAATATACTCCAGAGGCACGATCGTATGTGAAATCAAAAGGTGATGACGTGAGAAACTTGATTGTCTTCCTCTTGCCGAACCTGCCATCGAGTGAGTATACCATTGTAAGAAGATCTATGTAGATTGCCTCATCCTCTGTCAGTTTCCCTCTTGATCCGGAAGAAATGTATTCTGATACACGGTTGAAGGCATCCATATCAGCGGTACCGCCAAACAGATCAAGTTTTGACATACTGAAAGATTTGTCCCGTGTAAGCTGCTGGAACTTTGTCACCGAATCAATGTCACCCTTCTGTGCATTCCGGAATATTTCCAGCTCAACCTTGGCCCGTTCTTGAAGTCCCCCCTGTCTCACACATCTGGATATGATAGAGGCAGGATTAAGCCATTGCAGGTGAAACCAGGCGGGATCAAAGTTGAAATATCCGCAGATGTCCTGCTCAGACCAGTTCAATGCGCCAAATTTTCTCAAAACATCAAGATCCTTTTCAGAAAGTCCGGCTGTATGTATGTCTACGATGTCATCCTTTTTCATATTCTTCTATCAGTCTGTTGACCTCTGACAATTCCATTTCTTTAACCTTCAGACGCATCTCCCTTTCCTCAAACAAGTGAGGCTTATCCTCTTTCCTTATTTCATTCTTAATTCTCCAGATAGCCCCCTGAAGATTTTTCTGCTTCTTCATAAGACTGACGACAGACATCTTTCTCAATGAGGAGATCCTTTTCATTGAAGCAAAAATCGGGTGTTTCCCAAGACAGGAATGGTGTTCTTTGTAATAAGTAAATTCGGAAAGGATTTTCCGATTTTGCTTATAATTTTCTATAACTTTTTTTGCTGTGAGAAAACACTCGTCAAGAGTCTCGCAAGCGAAGAGCTCTTCGTGCCCAGCCACATAGCTGTGATATGCGGTTATCTTGTCGGCGGCAAGAATCTTCAGTTCCGGAGGGCAATCAGGATCTGCAAGGAACGGCCATTCGTTCCGGAACTGATTTGTCCGGAGCTGTGCCGGTCCGCCGTCAGAAAACTTAGACAAGGTTTTCCGCAGAAGTTTCCGGTACCGTTCCGGGTTGAGCCGGACCAATGTCTCAAGATGCCTGTTAGGTGCATATATATTCAAAAGCCGGAGTCCTTCCTGAACCCCGGCCCCTGACTGTAACCATTTACCTACATCATTCATCAAGCAGAGTATGAAGCAGGAGCGGTGTGATGGCTTCAAGTCCAGCAGCATTTGCCACAATGTACTTTTTGCGTATCAAGGCTTCCATCACTACGTGTTCACAAGGATTGCCACGAAGTACCGGTGTCACAAAATTGCCTTCTTTGAAAGCAACTTCAACAGCCCTTCCACGCGATGTGACATACTTTTTCATAATCGCTTCCGGATCTTCCGTCTTAGCCTCTCCGAGCTGGATGGCCATGACCTCCTTGTCAATTATGACAGGCAACCTGTTGTTGTAGTGCAGTCCGCCTTTTGCGTCCTTGAATACGACAGGCATCTGAAGCTCTTCGAAGCTTACAGGTGCACATGGAAGAGCCACGGCCGGAACGAACACGAATTTTTCAGCGACCGTCTCATCGATGATGAGGTCCGCCAGGACTTCCTGTACAGGCATATCTTCTTCCGCTGTGATGACTTTCTTGTCCATTTGCGGCAGCATCTTGTCCCATATTTTCCGCACAAGTTCCTCCTTGCCAGGATATGAGCAGATTACCAGCACGGTCTTCTGTTCGCTTTTCATTGGATCCTGTTCAACGGAATCTGATGATTGCGTTTCTGCCTCGACAGTGGTGTCCTGCACTTTTTCTGAAGAGTCGTTATCTGCAGCAGTCTCCTGGACTGCTGCAGGTTCATTTTTTGCTTTTTTGCCCATAATTATGCTCCTTCAACGACTTCTGCGGCAGGTTCTGCAATGTCCGGAATTGCACCGGTGTATGTTCCGTGAAGGAACGGAGAGTTGAGCTCCTGTTTGAAAGTCAGAGTCCTTTTGACAGACTCATTGTTGTTGGTGGTTTCCACGGAGAGGAACAGAGGGTTGCACTTGCTTCCAGAGGCACTCATCTTGCCGGCGGCACTTCCGTCGCATGCCTTTGTGAGGATTACAACACCTTTGTTCATGAATGCTTCGACGCATCCCTTGATGTCGTCTGTGTCGCCAGGATGCGAGAAGGCAACGCCCAATTTACATCCTCGTGCGTCAGGATCACCGCTATATTCTTCCGTGAGGCTGATGGAACTTGGAGTGCCATAAATGGCTATGGCTTTTGTCCCTTCCTTCAGCTCGTAGTCTCCGACCATCTTTGGATCTCCGACAGTTCTGGCTGGTTCTGTGATGATGTCATCAACATCTATGATGATGACGTTCGGGTCTTTAGGGATAGGGCATCCGGCCCCATCCCCACTCTTTGGAATACTTACTTTCTTGTACGACATAATAAAACTATTTATTGATTGTTAGGCACCTTCTTCGGATTCGTCTTCTGTTTTATCGGTGGATGCGCCACCGTTTGTCCATGCATCTCCAAGCGTGGCTGGATCTGAAGCTATGCTGTCAGATGGGACATATCCGTCCGGAACAGCAGCATAGACCGCCTCCTCCACCTTAAAACCTGTAGAAAGCGAATACTCTCCTATGATATGGACATCATAATCATACTCCTTGATTTTCTGGATGCAGTTGGAGGCATTGGCCATATCTACAAGCTCTACAAAATTTGCCTTAGGTGTAGCAAAGATGATAGGAGACCTGTACATAGATTCGAGAGGAATGAGCGTGAATTTGGTGAAGCGGATCTGCCCGTTGATCATCTCACCTGTATATTTCCCATTGACGGCAAAATCAGCCCTCTGATATGCCTTGAGAAGCTCCGGAGCACAATGGATTTCCATTTTTCCGGCAAAAAGTGAAGAGATTGAGTCCACAAAACCGTTGACATAGTCAAGCAGGTCCTGACCGGACAGCGTGTATGGGTCTTTGGCGGCCTTGTAGAAATTCATCTTACACTTAGGGTCGGACTTTCCTTCCACAAGTATTGTCTCATACCCGTCCATGGAATCCTTGGCGGCTGGAGCTTCATCGCCATCGTTCTTTACGCCGGCATCCACGAACTTGCCCTTGCCGAGCATCGAGACTGTAATGTCATCAAGAAGTTTCGGCAAGATGTGCTCGTTAATAATGTAATGTGTAATCGGCATTTCCGCAAGTGTCTTGCCCTGCTCATACATATAGAGCAGCCATGAGGGGATGATATCGGCAGGCTTGATGGACACATTTATCTTGTGCCTCCTGTACGGAATCCTGCGAGGTGTGAACTTGGCTTTGCCTTTTGGAGTCCAGGCGGCAGTGAACTGCTGTGATACTTCAGTCATGATAGCCTGCGATGCTATGTAGTCCGTGTTGGACTGCACCCTGGTCATGTGCTTGGCATCGTCAAAGCCGGCATACAGTCTTTTGGTGAGCAGCTCCAAGCGCATCTTTGGTGGCATTGCCATCTGGAACTCGGCATTGAGGTCAGTCACGTCAATGGACTCGGCAGCAGTCTCCATCTGCATAAATGCAAGAGGATTGTCCCCGGCCAAAACCTGAGCTGCAAGTTTGTTGTGCTTGGCAGCCATATCAAGTTTGACGGCAGGTTTTAGCCTTCCGGCAGCAGATGACACTGGACCGGGTTCCGGTTCTTCGACAAGTTTTGCTATTTCGCCCTGAAGCCTCGTAATGAGAGTATTCTTGTCAGCCAGTTCCTGTTTGAGAGCTCCGGTGTGAAAATTCACCGCCTCAGTGAAAAGATCATAAGCAGTTTCCTGCTCCGGTCCTTCAAAAGAGATGTTCTCCAGCTTGGACAGAAAGCCCTCTCCATAATTGGTCCTGATAAGGTCCTTTTCCTCTTGGGAGAGTTCGACCTTACCGTCCTTTACAGCCAGCTCGGTCTTGCCGAGAAGATGGGCGACCAATTTGCCCATCTTGCTGTTTGAAAGAAATTTCTTTACTTCCATACAAAACGATTTTATATTATTTGAATTCGGCCCTAATGAAAACATTGCCAACACACTCTGACAAGGACATAATCCCGTCTGCCAGTCCGTTCTCGACCGCTTTGGAAGCATTGAATAAAGCACCACTCAATACGCCATCAGCCTCTTTGTTCAGCTTGGGTCGATTAGCCGTGACAGCCCGGTGAAATTCCTTGACAAGCTCAGAAAGTTCTTCCTGACATAATTCATATTTCCCGTCAAGAGCCTCACGATATGACCTGTTTTTGTCTCCTGACTCCAGTGCATAGACCGAAATCAGGCGAGTACCAGTTTGCTTGTCCTCCCTTTCGTCAAGAAAAGAGGCATAAGCTCCAATACTTCCTGCCTGTGAAAGATTATTGTCAAGGAATATAGCATCACATTGCGAGGCAATCCAATATGCTGCAGAAGAAACCATATCGCCATGCGCGATAATCGACTTGCCTTTTTCCTGTACCTTTTTTATGGATTCAAGCATCGGAGGCACTGCATTGGACGCGCCTCCGGGACTGTCAATATCAAGAACAAATCCTATAACATCGTTTCTGGATGCAAATTCCAAAAGATCTGAAGCTACATCAAGAGTACCCACTGTTGCACATCCCCAATATTTGGTCAAAGGGCCATGCATAGGTATGACAACAACTTTTTGATCTTCTCCAGATTTATCAGAAAAAGCGTCATAATATTCACCGGTCTCTGCATATGCAAAAGGCTGGTACAACAAAGGCCGAAGCTCTGACGTCTGATGTGAAATAAAATTAAAGGCCTGAGGCAATAATGCCTCGGCATCGGAAAGGAGCCATTTTCCCCTGATAATGTCAATGGCAAGCTGTACGTTATTATAATTTCTTTGTCTCACTATGTCATTGTTTTGTACAAAAGTACATACGGCATAGTGCAAGAAAAAGGACAATAATTATCCTATTCTCTGATATTTGCAGGACACTTTTATCACAGATTCCGTCTCAACCTTTAAACGCACAGGCAAATCTTCTGAACCAATAGACACACTGCGTCCGTCTTCAAAGAAAATAATCATCTTCAAATTATCATATATGCCAGATACCAAATGTCTGATTTTGAATCCCACTTCTACCGTATTCACCAGACCTGAGTCCACTGGTTCTGTCGTCTCCTTGTATTCTCCTGATGCCGGAATGAACGGGAGACGGATTGGCGTATCATCGCTATCATCAAGACTGACAAAATAAATGTCTTTAATTATTCTAATCATTATTGTGCTTTTAATCCCGTTATATCGAGTGATTCATATAGATAATATACTTTTCTGAGCAAAACTTTTGATATTCTTGCCCTTTTCTCCTGTTCGCGTCTGTAGACTCTTTTGTGCAAAGCTTCATACGGATCATTATCTACCAGCTTGCGGCTCGTTATAAATGTTTCTATGATTTCTTTTTTGGTAAATCCAAGACCCTCAGCCTTCAGATAGAATGTCTGAAAATCAATGTCAAATAGCGCCTTCAGGCCACAATTCAATCGGAGCATATCACTGGCAGAATAATATATGAACTTATTGGAAAGATACTGTGTTGCGTTTGACAGCGGAAGACTCAATTCAATCACATTATCACCTGAAGGAGGCAGCACCGGTCTTTCAGATTCTCTTATATGGGAAATGAGCAGTTCACCGAATGTATGGCTGCTTTTTACCACGTACGTACCGTCTGTTTCTCCTTGAGGAAACAGATATTTGATATAATCTGTAAGCATCGCATTTTCTGCCTTGAAAAACACTGTCATTTTTTCAATTTTAAAATATGTGACTCATTTTAGAGGCCTACAACAAACTACATAAACTACACTCTGAAAATCAAATGATTACATACATCCGCAAGAGCTACATTCTGCAATTTGTAGTTTTTTGCCATTCAATGTGCTTAAAAATGTAGTTCAGCGAACTACAAAAAAACTACAGAGAACTACCTTAAACTACATTACTACAAACTATATCTTATTAATAATTAAACATATATTAAAATGTAGTTCAATGTAGTTCGTGTAGTTCACATTTTGCCTCAAAATTTTCAAAACACTTGTGTAAAGATACGATTTTATTTCAATAAATACTTCAAGTAATGCTATTTATTTTAATTTTAATCAATTTGTTAACATTCAGATTTAAGCACTTTTCTTGTAGAACCTTACACTTTTCGTGGAACATCGTTTCAGGGTGCAAAAAAGCCCTCCACGATGTGAAGGGCGGTTATTGTTTGATAATATCTTTTTATTCCGTCACGATTTCTGTGCTCTCTTTCTTTTTGTCATTAAGGCTTACTTTCCCCCAATTGCCGAAAATTGCATATAAGTTTATTCCGATGATGACAAGTAATGCCGAAAGAAAGATCCATACTCTTTGATTACATTTCTTTTTTGGGGAAGAGATAATCCAGATTAATAGACTCAGCAGGCTTAAAGACGATGCAAACAATAACATAAATATTGTAGCGTCCTTTACGCTTGAAGTGCCTGTAAATATTTGAATAGTGCCGGATGCGAACACCACCAATCCGGAAAAGATTGCCAGAATTTCAATGTTGTTCTTTTGATTCTCCTTTAGCTCTTTCTGCACATTTGCCTCTGTGTCCTTTTTGTCTTGTGCAGTCTGTTTTGCGAGATGTTCAGCCTTTTGACTAAGGATGTTATATTTGGAGGATAGCGATCCGACCAAATCTCCAATCTTTTTTCTTGCTTCAATAATCGCTTTGACGCAAATTAAGTCTGAACGTAGTTTTTCTATGCGCTCTTCGGCTTTTTCATAATCTACAGGTATTATATATGAGCTGTTCACAAAAATGTCAATACTATTGGTCTTGTCCAATTCATATTTTTCAAGACATTCTTTATATAACGGTTTGAATGGAATGAAACATCCAGCATTGCGCTCGCTTTCCCTGAGATATTCAGTGGCGGTTGTCAAGTGTTTCTCAAAATTATATAATGCTTGAGACAATGAATCCATATCGTCACTACTATTTGCATTCTCAGACAAATATCGGCTATACCACTCCGCAATTTTCATATAAGGGAAGTAATTCCTCACATTGGTGGCATCCTGAATGTTTTTTATTTTTAATGACTCTCCCCACACGTCCGTAAGAGTGAGATTTTCAGCATTTAGCAAAAGGGAAAGCCGACAATTGTTCAAATAATTGAAACAGGACCGAGCGTTTTTGTAGTCAAACAAATTGTTTTCAGAGATGCTGCTTCTAAAATTTGAAAATTCTTCTACAAGCTCATCAAGTAAAGTTTTGTTTTTGACGACATTTTTATAGTAGAAACATTTTATAAGAAATTCGAACGTATTTGTACATTTTTCCGGACACTTCTTAAATTGCTCTGTAAGGTTTAATGCGTATTCGTGTTCGTTATATATTTGCTGGGTCTTTTCAAAAAGTTCGCTGTTTTCTACTTTGAATTCAACAGACTCATCTTCATTGTTATAATAATTATAATATTTGGAACGGCTGATGCTGTCGCAATATTTGAACTTGGCAATCAGTATTTGGCACTTATGAAGTAAAGCATCAATATATTTCTCATCATCACTTAATTTTTTCTTATAAACATTTAGATCGTGAATGATATAGTCAAGCCTTCTAAAAACAGAATAGTTTAATGAAAATTCCTGATCAAAATAAGATAAATTATAATTGCAGCGGAATATGTTTGTATAAAGCTCTATTTGTATGTTTTTATTCCTAAAAGATCTCGCAACCTGATCATTTATTATATCGTGATCCAAAAATTGAAGTTCCGGATTGTTGATAGAAGCCCAAAATGAGTGAATTCTAAAACCATATAAGTTAAAATCACGGATAAGACAATTAATAACATCATAAACGGTCTTGGACTCTTCTTTTCCATCATTGTATAAAGTTATTAGATCGCCTGCCTTCGATGCTAAGTCTTTGATTTTATTCTCGGTCTTATCGTCTTCAACGTATTCTCCACAAAGACAAGATAGATTAAGAGAATTGTAAATGCTTTTTATTTTTTGTTGCAGATCTCCGTAGAAGATCATTCTTTGATTAATGTCTTCTGTGGGATTCGAGCTACTTGCGTAAGACTCTACAATAGAAAACAAATCTGAGATATAACCATCTATTTCATCAATATAACGCCCCATTATTTATAGTAGACAGTTGTTCGTTTGATTACTTCTTTCGGCATTTGAATGCTAAATTTACCTTGTCTTTGTGCCTCCGCAAATGCTATCCTCCAAGAGTCTGACTTATGAGACAATTCCACCAAATCAAATGTATCCATTCTAAATAAATTGGGATTCACTTCATTGACAGCAATGATACTGTTGTCTATCCTGGCACAAATATCGCGGTCCAAATCCAAGCACAACAACTTACCTGTACGCAATGCAATGTCACTTGTTCCTATTAAATAGTTCGGAGTTTCATTGATATGATTATAAACATCACTTTCTACTGGTCCATAAGGCATAGCGTAAAAGTTGTCAAAAATGTCATCCAACAAATATTCTCCACTGACATTCTTAGCTGAGACGAAAAATAGAAGCTTCAACAACTTTAATTTATTTAGTCTGCACTTGTCGACATTTTCCATAACAACCTCATTCCATACAGATTGTCCATTGTCAAACATTGTGTATATGACTCTCGATATGAAGTAATCAAAATAGCGTATTTTGCTATTAATATCCATAATTAGGAATATATTTTTCAGTAATAATTATGCAAAAATAATAATAAAAATTATTTCACAATATTTTTGCCATATATTGCAATGCCTCTGCCTGCCAGTGAGATAAGATTTACATTGTAGAAACATCGCATAACTATTGCATAAACTTGCGTACTTTAGATGCCTTCAAAGTCATACCCGAATCGCACCAGGCTTTCCACTCCGCAACGTCATCGGGTTCCCGACAGATCATCCGCATCGACTCGTGGAAAGAAATGTTGACCAGGCCTGCACAGTA
>Ga0073906_1002221_pt1 | contig 26340 bp, 20 predicted proteins | sample Inofromicrocosms_FD_65485 | JGI IMG/M metagenome (GOLD analysis project Ga0073906, IMG submission 65485) | Mouse cecum microbial communities from Vienna, Austria - Inoculum for glucosamine and mucus D2O microcosms | ecosystem: Host-associated > Mammals > Digestive system > Large intestine >...
AACTGGAACTGTCCTACTATACCAACCCGGGAGAGCCCAGGGTTTCCGGGGAATACAGCCGGTATCTGCGGATGCTCCCGCCTCACCTCCTGGAGTGGGAGGAGTTGCGCGGTGAGGGGGAGAAGAGGAGTAATCTGCAGCGGCTCCGCCGGGAGGTTCAGGAACAGATCCGGGATAAAAGAGAGCAGGAGGAAGAGAAGAAAACAGCCGTGAAGCATGCAAGACACCCGAAGTATGGGGAGGGAATCCTGGTGTCGGAAGATGAGATGATGGTGGAAGTAGAGTTCGCGGGGTATGGGAGGAAGCAGTTTTTGAAAGCATTTGGGGAGGTTACGATCGAAGCGTAGTGGTTCCGTGTCACATCCCGGCTGAATACTATGCTTATAATACAAGCGTTTATTTTAATAATACGTATGAGCCGGAGTGGTTTGATTCCGAACTTGCAAAAGAGATGATACGGGATATTGACGATTCAGAAGTTTTGAGCGGAGAATGTATCAACAGCCCGGTTCTGGGACAAATTCCGCCTGAGCGGTTATCAGGGGGCGTGAAAACATTATTATTGATGCTGAATGAAAACATATAGAATGTGTTTCGGCAAATCAATAGTATATCAATCCTTCAGCAGCCGGAAGAATATATCGGAAGTAGTGAATATGCCAGTTGGGAACAGTTCTTTACCAGATTCCTGACAGATAAAACAAAAGAAAATCCGGTCTGGTGCTATTCCAAGAAAAAACTTGCAAAGGCATATTTGTCCGCAAAAGTGTTCAATGCGGCAAAAAGATTTATGAAGTTCATTATCTGGGATTAAAAAATAGCAGACTCAAAACATCAGGCAGGTCATATAGAAAGACTGCCTGAGTTACAGGGCACGCCTGGTCAAGGTGTGACCTGTAACCTGCCTGATGTTTCGGACAAGATAAAATCAATAATTTCATTGCACAGCTGAATTGATAATGCTAAAATACTGTTTAAGCTAAGAAACTGTATGGAGACATTTCATAAGTATGACTACAATGGAACAGGAGAAGATATGAAAAAGCTGCCGGTCGGTATTGATAATTTTGAAAAACTTCGGACAGAAAATTTTTACTACGTGGATAAAACTGGATTGATAACAGAGTTATTGAATCATTGGGGGGAAGTGAATCTGTTCACCCGCCCAAGGAGATTCGGAAAAACGCTGAATATGAATATGTTGAAAGCATTCTTTGAGTATGGATGCGACAGTACGCTTTTTGACGGATTGGAGATTGCGAAAGAATCAGAGCTGTGCCAGAAGTTTATGGGAAAGTTCCCGGTCATTGCCGTTACTTTGAAGGATACGGAAGCCAGAGATTATGAAGGTGCAAAAGACGCATTGTGTTCTGTGGTTGGAAATGAGGCGCTTAGATTTTCATTTCTGATGGAGAGCAGCCGGCTTACGGAAGAGGAAAAAAAGCAGTATGCGCAGTTGATCAAGATTGATCCGAAGGGGCAGCAGGGATTTATCATGTCCGAGGAAGTGCTCAGGAGCAGCCTTTGGATTCTGTCCCGGCTTCTTTGTAAGCATTATGGACAAAAAGTGATCCTGCTGATTGATGAGTATGATGTTCCGCTGGATAAATCGGATCAGGGAGGCTATTATGATGAGATGGTCAGCTTGATACGAAATATGTTCAGCCGGGCATTGAAAGGAAATGAAAGCCTTAAGTTTGCCATATTAACAGGATGTCTGCGGATTGCAAAAGAAAGTATTTTTACAGGCTTGAATAATTTTAAAGTATTCTCGGTTACAAATGTCCGGTTCCATGAATACTTTGGCTTCACAGACCAGGAAGTGAGAGCGATTCTTAAATTCTATGGGGTAGAGGATGCATACCGGAAAGTGAAAGAATGGTATGATGGTTATAGTATTGGAAATACAGATGTATACTGTCCATGGGATGTGATTAATTATGTTGATCTGCTGATGTCCGAACCGGACGCAGAACCGCAGGCTTTCTGGATGAATACAAGCGGCAATGAAATTATCCGAAAATTCCTGCAGATGGCCGGTCAGAATACCCGCAGGGAAATTGAGCAGCTGATCTGCGGGGAAAGCATAGGAAAAAAGATCAGACAGGAACTGACATATCGTGATCTGTACAGAAGTGTGGATCATGTTTGGAGCATACTTTTTACTGCCGGGTATCTGACGAAACGCGGAAAAGCAAAAGAAGGCATATACCAATTGGTCATACCGAATCAGGAAATACGAAAAATATTTATTGAACAGATACAGGACTGGTTTCATGATGAGACACGAAAAGATAAAATGAAATTAGACGCATTTTGCGATGCGTTTGTCAAAGCGGATCCAAACACCATAGAGAAGCAGTTTAATATTTATCTGAAGAAAACGATCAGCATTCGGGATACAGCAGTACAAAAGGAAAAAAAAGAAAATTTTTATCACGGCATACTTTTAGGTTTATTAAGCTACCGAGGAGAGTGGGAAATCAGCTCTAACGCAGAATCCGGGATAGGATACAGCGATATACTGGTGGAGGCAGGAGGAGAAAAAGAGACAGGGATCGTGATCGAGATCAAGTATTCGGATAATGGAGACCTGGAGGCGGGCTGTGAAGAGGCCCTGAGACAGATTGAAAAAAAGGAATATGCCGCAAAGCTGATAGAAGACGGCATGGATACGGTTATCAAATATGGAATCGCCTGCTGGAAAAAGAAATGCAAGGTAAGGTGTGCTTCCTGATTCGGGAGTGCGCGCTCGGAAAAACGGAGGTACATCATGAGAGCGATAGGAATTGACATCGGGACCACAACGATCAGCGCGGTCGTTGCGGAGAGCGATTCAAGAAGGGTGGAAAAATCCTTTACGATCAGCAACGGCAGCTTTATAGAAACCGAAAATCCCTGGGAAAAGCTTCAGGACCCGGCGGTGATCCTGAGAAAGTCCGAAGAACTGCTGGAGGATATCCTGAAAGAATATCCAGATATCGGAGTGATCGGACTGACGGGACAGATGCACGGAATCGTCTATACGGATCAGGAAGGCCGGCATGTCAGCCCTTTATATACCTGGCAGGATGGAAGAGGAAATATACCATGCGGGGCCGGCAGAAGTGTCTGCGGGATGCTGGAAGAGACATATGGTGTTAAGCTATATACCGGTTACGGGATGGCAACCCATATCTACAACAGTATGGCAGGGCTGGTGCCTGAGACGGCGGTCAGCCTGTGCACGATCGCGGATTATCTGGGAATGGTGCTGACAGAGAGAAATAGCCCGCTGCTCCACGCAGGAAATGCGGCGGGGCTTGGGCTTTATGATGTCCGGAAATGCCGCTTTCAAAAAGAGGTCTTTGACAATCTGCATCTGGATTGCGGAATGCTTCCTGAAGTGACGGATGAATTTTGGATTTTGGGGAACTGCCGGGAAATTCCGGTCTGCGTCGCGACAGGCGACAATCAGGCAAGTTTCCTTGGCTCTGTGAAAAATGTCCGGAACTCCATTCTGGTGAACATGGGAACCGGCGGCCAGGTATCTGTTTACTCCGAGAAATACTTTGCGGCAGAAGGGGTGGAAACAAGGCCGTTTATCAAGGACAGCTGTATCCTTTGCGGCTCCTCCCTTTGCGGCGGCAGAGCTTATGCGCTTCTGGCAGATTTTTTTAGACAGACAGGAAAGGCAATGGGCGCGGAGGATGTGGATCCCTACCGCATGATGGAGCATCTGCTGGAGACAGAAGAGGAAGGGCAGGAAAGGCTAAACGTAGATACCTGTTTTTCCGGGACGAGAGACTGCCCGGAGCTTAAGGGAAGCATTGGAAATATCGGAACGGATAATTTTACGCCCAGCGCCCTGACGAGAGGCGTCCTGGAGGGAATGGCCGATGAACTGTATCAGATGTACCTGAAAATGGAAAAGGGAATCGTCGGAGAAAAAAAGACGATGATCGTTTCGGGAAACGGGCTGCGCAGGAACCGGTATTTGCGGGAGATCATGGCCGAACGATTTTCCATGCGGCTGAAGCTGGCAGAGCAAAAGGAAGAAGCGGCATACGGGGCAGCACTGGCCGGGATGATCGCGGCCGGGGCGTATCATTTTGAATTTCTTCCGGTAAAGTAAGGAGTTGTAGAAAAATAACTGACACATCTTGGCTTGCCTATTGCTCCGGCTGCACAGGTCAAAAAGTCTCGACGATGCCCAGTGAATTGATGGAACTGTCGCAAAATCATCTACAAATTTATCTTGTGCTATTTGTATAGCATTCGTTTGCGGCAGCTCCTGACTGGAAATACGAAAAAAACAGCACGTCTCTTCTGGATTTACAGAGGGGATGTGCTGCTTTTTTACACAATTGCCTGCAAAGAAACCGACAACCGCAGGTTCCATGCATTTGGACAAACGTTCCAATCCGATCTGCCCAGGCCAGGCCCGCCCAAGTCGGATTTATCCAAGCATGGCTTCCTTTGCCTTCGCAATATCGCTCTCATCCTTAAGCGGGAACAGGATATTTGCCAGGATCGCGATAATACAGGTTGCCGTAACAGGATCATTAAAGATGAACTGCAGTGCCGACGGAAGCTGTGCGACAGCCTCCGGGTGTCCGGATACGCCCATGCCGAATGCGAAAGTCAGTCCCATCACGAGAATATTTCTCTCGCTGAAGCCTGCTTTGGAGATCATCTTGATCCCGTTGATCAGGATCATGCCGAATACGGTAATGATCGCTCCGCCGAGTACCGCATTGGGGATGGCTGAAAACAGAGCGCCCAGCTTCGGGAAAAACCCGGATATCATCAGGATAAACGCGCCGGTTGCAATACACCATCTGTTGACCACCTTAGTCATGGAGACGATTCCCGCGTTCTGACCGAAAGCAGTGTTCGGCAGCGCATTGAAGATGGTAGCCGTCGTGGAACCAAGGGCATCTGCGAGAATGGCGCCGGAGGTTTCCTTTTCCGTTGCCTCCCGGTCAAATCCCGCAATCGTGATTCCGGAAGTATTTCCGATGGTTTCCAGTCCGGAGGTTACAAACAACGCTGCGAAGCTGAGGATTGCCGGCAGCTGAAATTCCAGATGGAACTGGAACGGAAGCGGCAGGCCGAACCATTTGGCATCCGCAATGGGTGATGTATCGACCATCCCCAAAACTGCGGCAAGAACATAGCCTGCCACCAGCCCGATCAGGATTGCGGAATTTTTGGCCAGTCCCTTTCCAAAGCGCTGGAGCAGGATGACAATGGCCAGCACGAAGAACGCCACGCCGAGATTCTGCAGGGAGCCGTAACCAGCGGCGCCTGCCCCGCCTGCAAAATAATCCACGCCGATCCCCAGCAGGTTGACCCCGATGGTGACCAGGGTACAGCCTACGACCAGGGCGGGAAAAAGCGGCGGATATATTTGTAGAAGAAGCCCATAAATACTTCTACCAGGCTTCCCGCCATGCAGCCACCCAGGACAGCTCCGATCCCGCCTGCTGCCCCGATGGCGGAGGCGGTGGGGACGAAGGTAAACGAGGTCCCCATTACGATGGGAAGCTTTGCTCCCACCTGATAATTCTTTCCAAGTCTCAATGGGTATAACTGGATAAATGTGGTCAGGCCGGATACGAACATGGCGCACTGCACCATGATGACCGTATCGGCGCCGGATAAGCTGCAGACCCCGGCAATGATCAGGATGGGGGTCAGGTTGGATGTAAACATGGCAAGTACATGCTGCAGGCCCAGCGGAACTGCTGTGGCAAGCCCTGGTCTTCCGTCAAGTTGGTAGACCATTTCACGGTCTCTTTCTTTTTTGTTTTTCGTCTCTTGGATTTCACTCATAATTTATATCCTCCTCTGTAAAAATCATCAAACAGCTTCTCACAAGCTGTACCTGGCGAATCTGCCTGTTGATTTTTACCTGGCTGTTCATAGTAACACCGTTTGATCAGATCCCATTCAGGTAAGCATTGACCAGCTTTCGGCCGATGCGGATCTCTTTTTCCTCATCAATCCCTACAAGTTCCCCGTTTTTCACCACAATCCGGCCATTTACGACGGTACAGTCCACTGCGCCCTTTATGCCGACAGTACCGAGCATGGACTTTACATCCAGGTCGGCGCCGACCAGCTCCAGACGGTTTCTGCGGATCAGGAACAGATCTCCTGCTTTTCCCGTTTCCAGAGATCCGATGTCCTCACGGCCCAGCACCTTTGCGCTGCCGTTGGTGGCTATTTTCAGCACGTCATATCCGCTGGGAGCCAGCTTGCTGGAATGAAGACGGTGCAGCAGGAATGCCGTGCGCAGTTCCTCCAGGAGATTGGAGCCGTCGTTGCTTGCGCTTCCGTCCACTGCCAGGCCAACCGGAACACCCAGCCTCAGCATATCCGGGATCCGGCAGATGCCGGAGGACAGCTTCATGTTGGAGATGGGGCAGTGCGCGACACCGGTTCCGGTTTTTGCCAGCAGCGCCAGCTCCTCATCATTAAAGTGGATTCCGTGTGCGTACCAGACGTCGTCTCCGACCCAATTCATATCCGCCATATAGGACAGCGGACGTTTTCCGTATTTCCCAAGTACATAATTTTCCTCATCTATGGTCTCGCACAGATGCGTATGCAGGCGCACGCCCAGCTCCCTTGCCAGGATTGCGGACTGACGGTAGAGATCTTCACTGGCGCTGAACGGGGAACAGGGAGCCAGCGCCACCATTTCCATGGAAAACGGCGCCGGATCGTGGTATGTTTCTACCGCGTTGCGGGAATCCTTTAAGATCTCATCCACGGTCTGAACCACGCTGTCCGGCGGCAGTCCTCCGTCCTTTTTGCTCAGGTCCATGCTTCCCCTGGATGCGTAGAACCGGATGCCCAGCTCCCGTGCCGCGGCAAACTGGGATTCCAGAAGCGTCCCGGAATTGCCGCCGGGAAAGACGTAATGATGGTCAAAGCAGGTGGTACAGCCTGTCTTTAACAATTCGCCCATCCCGGTTATGGAGCTTTGGTAAATGATGTCGCCGTCCAGGTTTTTCCAGATCTCGTAGAGCGTGGTCAGCCAGTCAAACAGCTCCATATTCTGCACCTGGGGCAGATTCCGGCTGAACGTCTGGTAAAGGTGATGGTGCGTGTTGATCAATCCGGGATAGACGATACAGCCGGCAGCGTCGATGGTCTCGTCCGCTGACTTAGGCTCACAGCCCATGTATGTAATGACGCCGTCCTCGATTAGGATATGGGAATCCTCTAATACGGCATCATTTTTATCACAGGTTACAATGGCAGAAGCATTTTTAATCAATAAACTGCTCATGATTTTCCTCCAAATTTATTCCCTCGAAACTTGCTGCGGGGACTTTTACTGAAATAAATCGTGTTTAAATTTTGCTGTGTGAAATTGCGTCGGTATGTCAGTATACCGATCAGATAAGACTCATGAATGGAATGGCGTGTATCTGCGAAAATATCGGACTGATATGCGTCGGATGAAAACAGAAATTGCACTATCCCGCGCGCAAAGGAATATGCATATGACAGACGTGTCAGGTTTCGTTTCCCATGTCGGCAGCCAAATTTATGGAAACATAAAAACTGCCGTAACAATCAACTAAAAATCTTCGGGTATCCCAAAGACTTGTAGTCAACTGTTACGGCAGTTGGTAGACACGCTCATCCGATCATGAACTTATACAAGCTAATTTCTAGGTGTCATTATAAGGCGGCTTATGATTGATGTCAAGATGTTTTGAAAAATATGTGAAAAGTGCTGTGAAATGAGAGGGGAAAATTGTGCATAATGACAAGAGAGGGTGCGGACAAACGTAAAAATTGTCAGCAATATCCGAAGGGGATTTACAATTTGTAATATTAATTAATGGTGGAGGCGCAATACTGTATTTAGCAAAAAAGGGCTTCTGCCTCTTTTTCCTTATATGTCATAAAATCACCTTCAAAATGTTCAAGATAAATATGACCAATTTCATGAAAAATTGTCCATCTCTGACGCTGGATACAGTTGTAATTATTAAAGATGTACCATATCTAAGTATAAAACGGATTTTGCCCGGACATCATCGGTTGAGTATAACTGTTGATATAATCAGCAGGATAGAAAATGAATTCAGTAAATTATCGGATGAAGGGAAACTGAAACAAGGGAATGGTGGGTTTTTGCATTGCGGAAAATATGGAGATAAAATTGTACCCAAATAAAAACTTGCCAAACCGCGTTTCTTACTTTAAAATAAAATTGACAATTTAATAATGGAGGTTATTTGAAGAAGGAGACAAAACATGAAAAGAAGAATCACAAGTATTCTTTTGATGCTTACGATGGCAGTATCTGTTGCACTGAGCGGATGCTCAGGTGACAAGAAGGAGCCCGAGTCTACAACGGAGAATGAGCTTCCGAAGAGTAAAAACCCGGTCGAGGGTGGAAGTATCAAGGTTGGTATTTCCCAGGATCTCGACAGTCTTGACCCACACAGAGCAGTATCGGCAGGAACAAAAGAGGTTTTATTTAACATTTACGAAGGTCTGGTAAAGCCGGACAGTGATGGTAATTTGATCGAAGCACTCGCAGAATCCTACGAGATTTCCGAGGACGCGAAGGTGTATACATTTACACTCCGCGAAGGCGTGAAGTTTCACAATGGGAACACTGTGACTGCTGAGGATGTTAAATATTCAATTGATAAATGCGCCGATACGTCAAATGGGGATCCATTGGTATCGGCGTATTCTATTGTAGAGAGTGTGGAGATCCCGGATGAGAAGACGGTAGAGATCCATTTGTCAGAGGCCAATACGGAATTTTTGGCGTACATGACCACCGCCATCGTGCCGAAGGATTATGAAGAGTTGGAGACGGATCCCATCGGGACCGGCCCCTTCAAGTACGATTCCAGGAATCCTCAGGAAAATGTGATCATTGTGAAAAATGAGGATTACTGGGGTGAGAAGGCGCATCTGGATGAGGTGGAATTTCGGGTAGTAGCGGATGCTGATATGCTGGTGACCAACTTAAAAGGCGGTTCGATCGATATGGCCATGCGACTGACGACAAGTCAGGCGGCGGAGCTGACAGAAGGCTTCCATGTGGAAGAAGGAACCATGAACCTGGTGCAGGCATTGTATCTGAACAATTCCGTGGAACCGCTGAATAACGAGAAAGTACGGCAGGCGCTCTGCTATGCCATTGATCCCCAGGAGATCATGGATATGATCGCGGACGGAAAAGGCGTGCGGATCGGAACCAGCATGTATCCGGGGCTGAAAAAGTATTTTGACGAGGAATATTCCACTTACTATGAGCAAGACTATGAGAAGGCAAAGGATCTTCTGAAGGAAGCAGGATATGCCGACGGATTTGATCTGGAGATCACGGTCAGTGCGGCGGACAAGCCCCATGTGGACACGGCACAGGTGATCGTGGAGCAGCTGAAAAATATCGGCGTCAATGCGACCATCAAGCCGGTAGAGTGGGAAGCATGGCTGGAGGATGTCTATGCCAACAGCGAATTTGAATCTACAGTGGTCGGAGTGGACGCTTCCAATCTGTCCGCCCGGGCAATGCTGGAACGCTTTACGACAGATGGCCACGGGAATTTCATCAAGTTCAGCGATGAGGAATATGACAGGGTCTTCCAGGAAGCGATCGCGACCACAGATGAAGAGGAGAAGGTAAAGCTGTATAAAGAGGCGGAAGGAATCCTGACCGAGCGCGCGGCAAACGTATATATCCAGGATCTGGCAAATATGGTCGCGATCAGCGACCGGTTCGACGGATATAAGTTCTATCCGCTGTATGTACAGGATATGTCTACTGTTTATGCGGTAGAGTAGGATGCATATTCTGTACATTTCCGAAAGGATTAAACAGATACAGGCACAGTGGTGTCTGTATGAAAATGGTGTATAGAAAAAACAACAGGAGGCAGGTATGAAATATATTATCAAAAAAATTATTGGTCTTATAATCACATTATTAATTGTCAGCATACTTGCCTTCTTTGCGTTTGAAGTGATCCCGGGGGATCCGGCCAGGACCATCCTGGGCACGGAAGCAACGGAAAGCAAAGTGCAGGCACTGCGTGAGGAAATGGGGCTCAACCGCCCCCTGACGGAGCGCTATGTACAGTGGGGAAAGGATTTCCTGACAGGGGATATGGGCATTTCCTACTTTTATCAGATCTCGGTCCGGGAGATGATCGGGGATAAACTTCCTATCACGGTTGCCATGACGGTTCTTGCATTTTGCTTTACGCTGCTTTTGTCGGTTCCGGTGAGTATTCTAAGTGTCCGGTATGAGAACCATTTTTTTGACCGGATGTTTTTGATCCTCAATCAGGTGACTATGTCGATCCCGCCGTTTTTCATCGGGATCATATTCACCGTGATCTTCGGACTGGTATTCCGCTGGTTTACTCCGGGAGGATATGTGTCTTATACGGAGAGCATGTCCGGGTTTCTTAGTTATCTGATCCTTCCGTCTCTGGCGATCGCTCTTCCCAGGGCCGCTATGACAACGAAAATGCTTCGGAACTCTCTGATCGCGGAAATGCACCAGGATTATGTGCGGACTGCCTACAGCCGGGGCAACAGCCCGTGGAGGGTTCTGCTGTGCCACGCATTCCGGAACGGGATCGTCCCGGTGGTCACATTTCTGGGGATGGCGGTTGCCGATATGATCGCAAACAGTATCGTTGTGGAGCATGTCTTCGGGATTCCGGGGATTGGCAGGACGCTGATCGGTTCGATCTCCAAACGGGACTATCCGGTGGTGGAGGCGATCATCGTACTGATCGCGGTGGTGACACTGGTAATGAATACGCTGGTGGACTTGCTGTATCATAGACTGGACAAACGGATTGAGGTGTGAGCGGGAAAGGAGTGGGCAAAACATGAAACGAAAGATAACCTCCTGTAATTTCATACTTGGTGCAGTGATCACGGTTTTTATGCTGGCTTTGATCCTGCTGGGATTCGTCTGGACCCCTTATGATCCGGAGGCCATGCAGGGCTCTTTAAAGCTCCAGCCGCCCAGCCTTTTGCACATTTTCGGTACAGATCAGTTCGGCCGGGATATCCTGAGCCGTGTGCTGTCAGGGGCAGGGAGTACGCTGCTCATTGCCCTGGGAACGATTTTGATGGGGGGAATCGCCGGCATTCTTGTGGGGGCTTTCACCGGATATTTCGGAGGCTGGCTGGATGAAGGGCTGATGCGGGTCAATGACGCGGTAGCCGCCTTTCCGAGCGTCCTGCTGGCACTTGTCATCATTACCCTGCTGGGACCGGGCACCTATAAAGTGATGCTGGCCCTTGGGATCGCGTTTATCCCCAGTTTCGCAAGGATCGTCCGGGGAGAATTTTTACGGCTGCGGGAGGCGGATTATGTGACCAGCACAAGGCTGATCGGCGTTTCCACACCGCGGATTCTGTTTGTACACATGCTGCCCAACATCCTGCCGGCGCTTTTGTCCGCCCTTGCGATCGGATTCAACAATGCGGTGCTTGCGGAGGCCAGTATGAGCTACCTGGGGATCGGAGTGCAGCCGCCGGATGCCAGCCTGGGAAGGATGCTCTCCGAATCCCAGACCTATCTGGCAGGTGGGCCGTGGTGCGCGATCTTTCCAGGCGCGTTCCTGGTTCTGCTGATATTGGGCGTGGGACTGTTAGGAGAAGGGATCCTGGATCAGTTTGGAGGTGGAAGATAATGCTGAAGGTAGAAAATCTGTCGATTCATTTTGAAGACCGAAGTGAACGGGAAGAGGTTGTAAAAAATGTCTCCTTTGCAGTGGAGAACGGGGATATCCTTGGAATCGTGGGGGAATCCGGCTCCGGCAAGACGATGACTGCGCTGACCATTGCCGGGCTTTTGAAAAAGCATGCGGTCCTGGACGGAGGAAGGGTCTGGCTGGACGATACGGACCTGCTCGGACTGTCGGAAAAGGAAATGCGTCGAGTCCAGGGAAATGAGATCAGCATGATCTTCCAGGAACCCATGACCGCATTGAATCCTACCATGCGGATCGGGAAGCAGGTGGAGGAAGCACTGCTTCTGCATTCCAGGAGAAGACGCCGGGACAGAGGAGGTCGGCTCCGTATGGAGAGAAGGGAGCAAAGAGAGCTTGCTCTGAGAGCGCTGGAAGAGGTGGAGCTGGAACATCCGGAACAATTGTATAAAAAATATCCTCACGAGCTTTCCGGGGGAATGCGGCAGAGGGTGATGATCGCCGCGGCAATCGTATGCCGCCCCAAGCTGCTGATCGCAGATGAGCCGACCACTGCGCTGGACGTAAGGACCCAGGAAAGCATTCTGCAGCTTTTGAAAAAGCTGAACCGGAAATATGGAATGAGCATCCTGTTCATCTCTCATAACCTGCGGGTGGTCAATACGCTGTGCCGCCGCGTGCTGGTCATGAAGGACGGCCAGGTCGTGGAGGAAGGGGACTGTGCGGAGATCTTTGAGAACCCGCAGTCCGAATATACCAGAGAACTGATCGCGGCTATCCCGGCAAGAACAAGAGAAAATCGGTATTATGAGCTACTGAGGCGCAGGAAGAAAGCAGGTGAGGGCTTTGCTGGAAAAGATTTTGGAAGTGAAGCATGTAAATGCTTATTATAGAGAGGGAAAAACGAGAAGACAGATTCTGGACGATGTTTCTTTTACCCTATATGAGGGGGAGATCGTCGGACTGGTGGGCGAAAGCGGCAGTGGAAAATCCACGCTCTGTAAATGTGTGCTGGGACTTCTGAAAGACTACGAAGGGGAGATTGTCCATTATACGCAGCGTCCACAGATGGTATTTCAGGATCCGTTCAGTGCCTTGAACCCGAGGAAAACCATCGGCTGGATCCTGGAGGAACCGCTGAGGGTAAAAGGCGGATTTAGCAGGCAGGAGCGCCGCAAAGAGGCGGTGGAAATGCTGCAGCGGGTTCATCTGCCGGAGGATTTTTACGAAAGATATCCGCGGGAGCTGAGCGGCGGGCAGAGGCAGCGGGTCAGTATTGCCCTGGCACTGATCACAGGGACGAAGTTCATCCTGGCGGACGAACCGCTCTCCGCATTGGATGTGACGGTGCAGGCGCAGATCATTGCCCTTCTGAAAGAACTGCAGGAGAAAGAAAAAATCTGCTATCTGTTCGTGTCCCACGATCTGGATGTGGTCAGTATGCTGTGCGGGAGAGTTCTGCTTCTCCAAGACGGAAAGGTGTGCAGTCTGGATGAGGCGTAGGCAAGCATGAAAAGAAGGCTCCGGACTGTGCGTTCACTGCATAGCCCGGACACCGCCGGAGTGTGTTTGAGTATTGCTTTCTGCAAGGCAGGGAACCGTATGGATGTGTTTTTCAGAGGTGACGTATGAGAACTTATAAACTGACAATTGCATATGACGGAACACGCTATCAGGGCTGGCAGAGACAGCCGGACACGGAGCTGACGATTCAGGGAACGCTGGAACGGACCATACGTGACCTCAAAGGGTTTTCGGTAGAAGTCCATGGATCCGGACGGACGGATGGGGGCGTACACGCAGAAGCCCAGACTGCCAGTATCTGCCTGCCGGGAAAAGTGGATGAGGAAGTATTTCAGGCGGAACTGAACCGGATGCTGCCCGAGGATATCCGGGTGACCGGCGCCAAGCTTGTGAAAAATGGATTTCATGCCCGTTACAGCGCGGTTGGAAAACGCTATGAATATAATATTGATACGTGGGAAAAGGCGGATGTATTTACCAGAAAATATTGTTTTCATTTTCCGGAAAAACTGGATATCAAGGCGATGAAAGCGGCTGCGGGATGCCTGGTCGGACAGTATGATTTCGCCGCCTTTACAGACCGGAACGAGGATCAGTCTACGGTTCGAAAGATCTATGATATCCAAATGGAGGAAGAGGGAAGCAAGTTAAAGATCGTCTACGAGGGAAACGGATTTATGTACCATATGGTGCGGATCCTGACCGGGACGCTTCTGGAGGTGGGAACCGGGAAGCGGACTGCCAAAGAGACAGCCGCGCTTTTGCGCGGCGGGGAACGCTGGCAGGCGGGATTTTTGGCGCCGGCTTGCGGACTGACGCTGAAAGAAGTATACTACAGAGTTACAGGCCAAGGTGTGACCTGTAATACGACAGGTAAAATGATCAAGAAAGGATGACAGCAGATGATGAAACTGATCTCATGGAATGTAAATGGAATCCGAGCCTGTATGCAGAAAGGTTTCCTGGATTTTTTTAAACAGGCGGATGCGGATATTCTCTGTCTGCAGGAGACGAAGCTGCAGGCGGGACAGCTTGAGCTGGAACTGGCAGGCTATCACCAGTACTGGAACTATGCGGTAAAAAAAGGCTATTCCGGGACTGCGGTATTTACGAAAACAGAGCCTCTGAACGTGGCTTACGGAATCGGGATGGAAGAGCATGATCAGGAAGGACGTGTGATCACCTGTGAGTTTGAGGATTTTTATTTCGTCACGGTCTATACGCCCAATTCGCAGGACGGATTGAAGCGTCTGGATTACCGGATGAAATGGGAGGATGATTTCCGCGGTTATTTGAAGCGCCTGGAGGAAACGAAGCCGGTGATTGTGACCGGGGACATGAATGTGGCACATCAGGAGATCGACCTGAAAAATCCGAAGACCAATCGGAAAAACGCCGGGTTTACGGACGAGGAGCGGCAGAAGTTCACGGAACTTCTGGATGCCGGATTTATTGATACCTTCCGGTACTTTTATCCAGACCAGGAAGGAATCTATTCCTGGTGGTCCTACCGGTTCAAAGCCCGGGAGAAAAACGCGGGGTGGCGGATCGACTATTTCTGTGTGTCGGAAAGCCTGAAGGATCAGCTGGCGGACGCAAAGATCCTGACAGAGGTGTACGGGTCGGATCATTGCCCAATCGAGCTGGATCTTAGGAGCTGACGATGACGAACTTGTGCGGATGAATGATTGAGACAAGCCAGCCGTATAAGTCATTTATCGGCAGTTCCTTAAATGATCATCATTGAATAAAGACGCAGATGTTAAGTACAGGCTGCAGGCTGTAAAACGATTGGCCTGCAGCCTGTAGCATTTTGAAAAATCAGGACTTGCACAAATCAGATAAAAGAGTAAAATAGAGAGGTAGAATCAAAAAAACGGAGTGTGGATGGCCGGGGCAAAGAATTCGGCTTTCGATAATCCGGATGAAACGGATACTGGAAATAACAGGAGGCTGATATCGTGACGAAGATTGATATTATTTCCGGCTTTTTGGGAGCTGGAAAAACAACGTTCATTAAGAAAATGCTGCAGGAGGCATTCTCAGGAGAGCAGGTTGTCCTGATTGAAAATGAATTTGGAGAGATCGGGATTGACGGTGGATTTTTGAAGGATTCCGGCATTGAGATCCGGGAGATGAATTCCGGTTGTATCTGCTGCTCTCTGGTAGGAGATTTTGGAAAATCCTTGAAGGAGGTTGTGGACACGTATCATCCGGAAAGGATTCTGATCGAACCGTCCGGTGTGGGAAAGCTCTCTGATGTGATCAAGGCCGTGCAGGATGTGGCGGAGCAGATCGACGCGAAGCTGAACAGCTTTACGACCATGGTCGATGTGACGAAGTGCAGGATCTACAGCAAGAATTTCGGTGAATTTTTCAGCAACCAGATTGAATATGCAGGGGCGGTGATCCTGAGCAGGACCGACAAAGCAAAGCAGGAGAAGATGGAGGAAAGCGTGAAGATCCTCCGGGAGATTAACGCAAAATCTCCCATCATTACAACTCCGATCGCGGAGCTTTCCGGCGAAAAGCTGTTGGAGATCATGGAAGGAAGCAAGTCCCTGGAGGAAGAGCTGCTCTCTGAGATTCGCTGCCCGGAATGCGGGGAAGTCCATGAACATGGGGAAGAATGCGGATGCGGCCATGACCATCATCATCACCATCATGAAGAAGATCATGCAGGACACGGACACCATCATCACGGGGAAGACCATGAAGAGCATGAGCATCATCATAATGAGGTTCATGGAGAAGATGGTCACGGGCACCACCATGACGAATCCCATGACGGACATGATCACCATGACCACGAGCATCACCATGACGGACATGATCACCATGACCACGAGCATCACCATAACGAGGCTCATGGAGGACATGACCACGGGCATCACCATGGCGAGGCTCATGGAGACCACGACCACGGGCATCACCATGACGAGGCTCATGGAGACCATGACCACGATCACGGTCACCATCACCACGGCCACCATCACGCGGATGAGATATTCACAAGCTGGGGGAAGGAGACGGTCAGGACTTATACGAAGGAAGAAATCAGCAGCATTCTAAAATCTCTGGAATCCGAAGAGATCTATGGTACGATCCTGCGCGCAAAGGGCATGGTTGCCGGAGCGGACGGAGAGTGGATCTATTTCGATATGGTGCCGGAGGAGCATGAGGTCAGAAGCGGATCCGCGGAGTATACGGGACGCGTCTGCGTCATTGGCTCGAAGCTGAACGAAGAAAAGCTGGCGGAGCTTTTCGGACTGTAAAAGACGGGCGTTTGGCCGGAAAGGAAAGAAAAAATGGATCAACCAGATGTAATGGTATATCTGATGACTGGTTTTCTGGACAGCGGAAAGACCCAGTTTTTGAAGTTTACATTGGAGCAGGACTATTTTCAGATCCCGGGGACCACACTTCTGATCCTCTGTGAGGAAGGGGAGGAGGAATACGGCGCGGCCGGGCTGAAAAAGTTCAATATTGTTGTGGAACGGGTGGAATCCCAGGAAGAGCTGACGGAGGAATTTTTGAAAGCACTGGATGAAAAGCATCATCCGGAGCGGGTCGTGGTAGAATACAACGGCATGTGGAAGGTCAGCGATTTTGAAAAGCTGAAGCTCCCCGACGGCTGGGGGATCGAGCAGAAGCTGACTACCGTAGATGCCAGCACATTCCAGATGTATCTGACGAACCTGAAACCGCTGTTTGTGGAGATGGTCCGGGGATCGGAGCTGGTGCTGTTCAACCGATGCAATGACATCAAGCCGCTGGCTGGCTACCGCAGGAGCGTAAAGGTGGTGAGCCCACAGGCGGAGGTCATTTTTGAGGATGAACAGGGCGAAGTGGAAAATATTTTTGAAAATGATGTTCCCTATGATATGGATGCGCCCGTCATCGAGATCCGGCCCGAAGATTATGGGATCTGGTATGTGGACATGATGGAACATCCGGATAAATACAAAGGGAAGGTGGTAGAGTACACGGCCAAGGTACTGAAACCCCGCTCCTTCCCCTCGAAGACATTCCTGCCGGGGCGTATGGCAATGACCTGCTGTGCGGATGATACGACATTTCTCGGTTATATATGCAAAAGCGCCTATGCGCCGAAGCTGAAACCCGGACAGTGGGTGAAGGTCCGCGCAAAAATCGGATTTGCCCGGATGGCCCTGTACCGGGGGACAGGACCGGTACTGGAAGCAGAAAATGTGGAGATGGCGGATCCGATTGAAGAACTGGTATATTTTAACTGATGAAGCATTGCTGATTCGCCCGGGTTCGGACAGGATCCTAAAACAGCGCCTTCGTAGAATATCGTTTAAAATGCAGGAACCTTTCGCGCACGGCTGTCATATAATAAAACAGACGAAAACAGGGAGCTTCAGACTTTATGGCGAAAGGATATTTGATCATTCAGGCGCGGACTGCGGGCGGGGCCGTTCCGATCGTGGGAGCGGAGATCCGGATCCTGGATCCCCAAGGCAGCAGCGTCTATGAGCTGACGACAGATGAAAGCGGGGAAACAGAGCGGGTTTCCCTGGAGACCATGGACAGGAGCCTTTCTCTGGATCCGGACTATTCCGGAACGCCCTATACCGGATATGACGTACTTGTGCGGGCGGCAGGCTTCAATTCCCTTTACATTTCCGGGGTGCCCATCTATGAGGATGAGACGGCGATCCAGCCGGCGGAGCTTCTGCCCATGCAGCAGACGCAGCGCAGCCCGATGGTAAATGAGATTACCATTGAGAAGCCTGCCGCCGCATCGGACATCAGGCGAATCCAGGAAAAGCCGGAGCCTGAGCTGCGGGTTCTGCGGCAGGTTGTCATTCCGGATCCAATCACGGTACATCTGGGCAGCCCGTCCTCCTCGGCCGCTAACGTACAGGTACGGTTTACCGATTACATCAAAAATGTTGCCAGCAGCGAGATCTATCCGACCTGGCCGGACGCGTCGCTGCGGGCAAATATCTATGCAATCATTACATTTGCGCTGAACCGTGTGTTTACCGAGTGGTATAGGAGCCGCGGCTACTCTTTCGATATCACCAGCAGTACGGCTTATGATCAGGCTTATGTGCATGGGCGTACGATCTTCGAATCTATCAGCAGGATCGTGGACGAGATCTTTAACCAGTATGTCCGCAGACAGGGACAGAACGCACCCTATTTTACTTCATTCTGTAACGGAACGACCGCGACCTGTTCCGGGCTGTCCCAGTGGGGGACGGTCAGTCTGGCGGAGAGAGGGCTGACACCTCTGCAGATTCTCCGAAATTACTACCCGAATAATATAGAAATCGCAGAAACGAATGCTGTAACAGGAGTCCTGTCTTCCTATCCGGGCACTCCTCTTCGGACCGGCAGCAGAGGACTCGACGTACAGGTGATCCAGACCTGGCTGAACAGGATCCGCAGAAATTATCCGGCCATTCCGGAGATCACAGATGAAGCAGGGGTATTCGGGGACAGCACCCGGGCCGCAGTGACCAAGTTTCAGAGCGTTTTCAATCTGACAGCGGACGGGGTGGTGGGAAAATCCACCTGGTATAAGATTTCCTATCTGTATACTGCCGTAGCCAGGTTGGCAGAACTGGACAGCGAGGGCACGGCTTTGGGCATCGGAACGGTTCCGCCGGGCTCGGTGCTCCGGCAGGGCTCCCGGGGAGCGGATGTGATCACCCTGCAGTATCTGCTGAATCTGACCTCGGAATTTTATCCCACGGTTCCGCGGGTCTCCCAGGACGGGATATTCGGCAGCGGGACCAGGCAGGCGGTCATTGCGTTTCAGAACGCTGCTGGGCTGGATCCGGACGGGATTGTGGGAGTAAATACCTGGAAGGCGCTTTATGATGTATATCTGGGAATCGGAGAAAATGTTCCCATGCCTGGACCGGGTACCGACTATATTGAATATGTGGTTCAGCCGGGCGATACGCTCTGGCTTCTGTCCCAGAGATATCATACCACGGTGGACGCGATCAAGAGCCTGAACGGTCTGACGGGAAGTATGCTGTATATCGGACAGGTGCTTAAGATTCCGTCGTCTTCGGAGGTTCCTTATATTGAATATACGGTCCGTGTGGGGGATACCCTGTGGGAGCTGTCCAGACGGTACAACACTACGGTAGAGGCAATCCGGGAACTGAACGGGCTGACCAGCGATATGATCTATATCGGTCAGACACTGCTGATTCCGGTAAAATAGTCGGAATATGATTTGTATCATTGTATTCTGTGCCGAAATCCGCTATACTTATATCGTAAAAATTGTTCAAAAGGGTTGCGGGTCACACCTCGGCCGGGCGTGTCCCGCAACTCAAAAGGTACAATCGCCAGATGAAAGGAGAAGGAAGGAATGGAAAAACAATTTGACGTGATCGCGATGGGGGAGCTTTTGATTGATTTTACAATGAGCGGCCAGAGCGAGCAGGGCAACAACCTGTTTGAGGCATGCCCCGGAGGGGCGCCGTGTAATGTGCTGGCGCTTTTAAATAAAATGGGCAAAAAGACCGCGTTTCTTGGAAAAGTCGGAAAGGACCAGTTCGGGACACTGCTTCGGGCAACTCTGGAAGATGTGGGGATCAATACCTCCAATCTGCTGACCGATGAGCAGGTGAACACGACTCTGGCCTTTGTCCACACATTTCCGGACGGGGACAGGGAGTTCTCGTTTTACCGGAATCCGGGGGCGGATATGATGCTGACGGCAGAAGAGGTGGATGAGGAATTTTTGGCAAAGACCAGGCTGTTCCACTTCGGGACGCTGTCCATGACCCACGAAGGCGTGCGCAAGGCCACCAAAAAGGCGCTTAAGGCAGCGAAGGACAAAGGACTTCTGATCTCCTTTGATCCGAACTTAAGACCGCCGCTGTGGAGTTCCCTGGAGTTGGCGAAGGAGCAGATGGAGTATGGATTCGGATTCTGCGATATCCTGAAGATCTCCGACAATGAGATCCAGTTCGTATCCGGCAAGGAGGATTATGACGAGGGAATCCGCTACCTTCAGGAAACATATCAGATCCCGCTCATCCTTTTGACCATGGGGAAGGATGGGAGCCGCGCGTATTATAAAGGCATGCGCGTCGAGAGGGCCGGCTTCCAGTGCAGGACCATCGAGACGACAGGCGCGGGGGATACTTTCTGCGGAAGCTCTCTGAATTATATCCTGGAGCATGATTTTGAGAATCTGACGGAAGAACAGCTCGGAGAGATGCTCACATTTGCAAATGCGGCAGCGGCGATCGTTACAACAAGAAAGGGAGCGATCCGCGCCATGCCGGAGAAGGTAGAGGTAGAGAATTTAATCCGCGGCTGAGAAAAGGCGAGGAATGCCGGAAATCCTATAAAATTTGGGAAGATTCCAGGAGTATCATATTGACACTTCAAAAATGATACTATAACATTAATAAGAATGGTGTAAAATAAGAGAAAGCTAGAAAACTTTGCGTATATGCTTGTGTGAAGTTATGATGGTTGTTCTGTCCGGGTTGGGGGGATGGCAATGATTGAACAGGGCTTACCAGTCACATTTTTGCTCCTCTTTACAGTATTGATCTGGGTACTGCATTTGATGATCCTGCTTTCCAGCCCGGGTAATAAAGTAAATCAATGGTGTTGTATCACCGGTTTTTTGCTGAGTCTTGGGGTATGGAAGGAATACATATATTACAGCGGCATTTTCTCGGATATCTGTATGTGCTTTCTGGGAGTGAGATACCATCTGGATGAACTGACCAACTCGGTTCTGACAGCGGTGCTTTATTATCTTGCGATGCCCTGCGGCGTCATCTGCAGCTTATACTTCAACTGTATGGATACGCGAAGGCCGAGGCTGTTCCGGGTGATGCGGATCGCTGTGTTTTTGCCTGCGCTGGTGTTTGCGATCATCTATCCCTGGAGCCAGACAAAACGGATCATCAACACACATTCGGAAGCATTTATAATGATGGGGATCTACAATCTCCTATACGGGGTGTTTATGACCATACTGATCATGGCGACTTTGTTCCGGGAGAGAAAATGCCACCAGCTTAGTCAGCGCAGGTTTATTGCCGTGTTTGTGCTTCTGCCGCTCTGGTACTGGCTGATCACGATATTTCCTGTCCATATGCTGAGACTGGAAAAGCTGTATAAGCTCTGGCAGGGCAATGTGCTGATCATTTTCGGCCTGCTGTTTTATTACCTCTACCTTCTGTTCCATAAGGGGATCTGGGGATTGCGGCTGAACAGGCAGTATTTTGACTGGTCGGAGGACAAGCCGCGGCTTCCGGAGGATATCAGCTATGTTATCCATATGCTGAAAAATGAAACCGCAAAGCTCCGTCTGAGCACTCAGTTCATCCGTGAGCTGGGAATTTCAGAGGCGGAAGATGAGCTGGACATCATGGACCGCTCCATTACCCACATTGAGGAGTTTGTCCGGCGAAGCAATATGTGTTCCGGAGATATTCATATTGAACTGGAGCCGATTGACATAAAGGCGCTTTTTGAAGAAATCGCAGGTGAACTTGCAGAGTGGAAGGGAACGGTCAGGATCGACATGGATCCCAATGTTTCCGGCCTGTATGGCGACCCTTATCACATGAAGGAGGTTTTAAGTAACCTGGCAGCAAACGCAATAGACTCTATGGGAGAGGACGGCATATTAACATTTGCCGCCCAGAGACCGAAAAAGGATATTGTCTTACTCCGCGTATCTGATACAGGTCATGGAATACCGGAAAAGGACCTGGGACATATATTTGATTATTATTATACCGGTTATGCGGACTATTCCCATTTTGGGCTCGGACTTGCTTATTGCAGGGACGTGGTCAAACGGCATAACGGTTATATTAATGTAAAAAGTTCTACGGAAGCGGATCGGCATGGAACAGAGTTTACATTGTGTTTACCCCGGGGATTCAGGGGGGGGAGGACAAGATCGAGATGATAAAAGTATTGATTGTAGAAGATGACGAGGATTTTGTATACCTGGTTCAGAAATTACTGAAAAAACAAAAGGATATCGAAGTGATCATCGGCGGAAAAGATCAGAAGAAAGTACTGGAAAAGGTGCATGAGGAGCATCCGGATATCGTGCTGATGGATCTGAATCTGGGCGTGTCCAATATGGACGGGATTCTCCTTTCCAGGGAGATCCGAATTCAGACAGACGCAAAGGTGCTGATCCTTACGGCTCTTGATACACCGGATATGATCTTTAAGGCGGCGGAAGAGGCATTTGCATCGGGCTATATCTTTAAAAGCCAGATGTCCTTTTTAGTGGAAAATATCCGGGCCACCGCGGAGGGGCATACGGCTCAGGAATATCTGATCGCTTCGGCTGCGCTTTCCTGCCTTTCGGAAGCAGAGAAGGCGGTGTTCCATATTATGATGGGAAAGGAAAATACACTTTTGTCATCCCCCAAGACCATTGCGAATCAAAAGGGCAGGATCGTGAAAAAGCTGGGCCTGGAGAATCAAAAAGAACTAATGCATGTATTCAGCATGTTTAAGGAATAAAAAGGAATCAAGAGGAATAGAGAGGTTAAAAGATGAAAAGAATACAACACAAGATGATGTGGGCGGTTTCCGCAGCCATGTTGCTGGCGATGTGCTGCCCGATGCTGGCGTTTGCCGCGGAAGAGGCGGAAGAGTATGTGCCCTCCATGTATGCGTCCTTCTGGTCGCTGATCCCGCCGGTGGTGGCGATCGTGCTGGCGCTGATCACAAAGGAAGTATACAGTTCCCTGTTTGTAGGGATTCTGATCGGAGGCGTGTTTTACTCCGGATTTACGTTTGAGCTGACCATCACCCATGTATTTCAGGACGGGATCATCGGTTCCCTGTCAGATGCGTACAACGTGGGGATCCTGGTATTCCTGGTGCTTCTGGGGATCCTGGTCTGCATGATGAACCAGGCCGGCGGCTCCGCGGCTTTTGGACGCTGGGCGAGCGAGCACATCAAAAGCCGTGTGGGCGCACAGCTTGCTACGGTCTTCCTTGGAGTGCTGATCTTTATTGACGATTACTTTAACTGCCTGACCGTGGGAAGCGTGATGCGTCCTGTGACGGACAAGCATAACGTATCACGCGCCAAGCTGGCGTATCTGATTGATGCCACGGCAGCTCCGGTGTGTATCATCGCTCCTGTTTCATCCTGGGCAGCGGCAGTGACCGGGTTTGTGGAAGGGGAAGATGGATTGTCCATCTTTATTCGTGCGATCCCTTACAATTTCTATGCGCTTCTGACTATTGTCATGATGGTTGGACTGACGGTGATGAATGCGGACTTCGGTCTGATGAGGAAGCATGAGGAAAATGCTCTGAAAGGGGATCTGTACACGACTCCGGACAGGCCTTACGCGAATGCGGAGGAAGAGGAAAACAACCAGAAGGGCGGAGTTATTGACCTGATCTTCCCAATTGTCGTGCTGATCGTCTGCTGTGTGGTCGGAATGATCTACACGGGCGGATTTTTCGAAGGGGCAGGATTTGTGGAAGCATTTTCCGGCAGCGACGCTTCCGTGGGATTGATGCTGGGCAGCTTCTTTGCGTTTATCATTACGATTATATTCTATGCTGTGCGGAAGGTACTGAAATTCAGAGAATCTATGGCTTGTATTCCGGAAGGCTTTAAGGCCATGGTTTCTCCCATTCTGATCCTGACGCTGGCATGGACACTGAAGGCAATGACGGACAGCTTGGGAGCGGATGTGTTCGTGGCAGGGGTTGTAAACAGCAGCGCAAGAGGCCTGATGAACCTGCTTCCGGCTATCATCTTCCTGGTAGGATGCTTCCTGGCGTTTGCTACGGGAACCTCATGGGGAACCTTCGGCATCCTGATTCCGATTGTTGTTGATGTATTTTCACACAATGAGACCATGATGATCATAGCAATCTCCGCATGTATGGCAGGCGCGGTGTGCGGCGACCACTGTTCGCCGATTTCCGATACCACGATCATGGCATCCGCAGGGGCCCAGTGCAATCACGTGAACCATGTATCCACGCAGCTTCCCTATGCGATCATTGTTGCGGCGGTCTCCTGCGTGACGTATATTGTAGCGGGCTTCGTACAGACACCTGTGATCTCGCTTCCTATAGGAATCCTGCTGATGATTGCGGTGCTGGTTGTAATGAAGAACAGTAAAAGAGAGGCATAGATCATAAAAGCAAAAAAAAGAATATAACATCAAAAAAAGAACATAGCATCATAAAAAAAAGCACTGCGTGCCTCAAAGAGGAGCGGTGCTTTTTGTCTTTTATGTCTGGATCATCACCCGGTTCTGGTTCCGCCATTCTCTCGGCGCCATACCATACATATTCTTAAACGTGCGTGAAAAATGAAGCTGGTTGGCATAGCCTACCGCATTGGAGATATCTCCGATGGACAGGCCGGTCAGCTTTAGAAGCTCAGAGGCTTTGATCATGCGGTAGTTGAGCAGGAATTCCTGGGGAGTCTTTCCCAGTGCTTCCTTGAAGATCTTTCCGAAGTAGCTGCGGTTCAGGCCGCAGGTGGCGGCGATATCCTCTACGGAGATATCATTCTGGAAATTCTGTTCCATATAAGTCAGTGCTTCTTTAATATAGAAGTCACGGACCCTCCCGCTTTTCTGTGCTGTCACATTGGCGGCTGAACGGGTGAGAAAATCCAGGAACAGATATCCGTGTCCGATCAGGTGCAGGGGGGGCATATCCTTATGTTCAACGAGATACATCATTTCGCTGAACATATTCTCACGCAGGTCCTTGGAACGCGCGTGATAGATCGGATGATTCATGGAAAGGCTGGCAAGTTCCACCGCCCCCTTTGCCCGGAGACCGTCAAACTCTACCCATACATATTCCCAGGGGAGATTTTTGTCGGCAATATAAGTATTGATCTGGCCGGGAAACAGCATGAAGCCCTGTCCGCTCTTGACCTGGTAGGTCTGCGTAATACCGTTGGTGTCGTCGGCCATCAATGTGCCTGTTCCGGAAATGACATAATGGAATAAATAATGATTTCTGGCGGCCGGACCATAAGAGTGAGAAGGGGCGCATTGCTCCCAGCCATATTGGTACAGCCCAAGGTCCACAAAATTTTCGCTCGGAAATACGGAAAAAATAATTTCTTGCATAATAACCTCCCTAACCCGGATCAACCGGAAAAGTCTGTTTCTGTTGCTGTAGACATTTTTCCATTTTATACTTTTCTAACTTTACGAAAACTGTTGCTTTTTGAAATTAAACCGTTATTTATAATACACGTCAACAGCCATTTATGCAAGTGTAAAGAATTCGAAAAGGTGTATTTTTTTCCTATATATCAAAATGCTAGCCTACTTTTATAAAATTTTAATAAAATGGCATAAAGGTATAAAAGGCCTAAAATGCGGCTATTTATCAGTCGCATTATGGAATGTATAATATTTTCATCAGAGAAACCAAAGATGTTTCTGTAAGGGAAAGGAGAAAGTGAAGCAATGAGAAAAAGAAAAGCAGCAGTAAGTGTACTACTGGCAGGCATCATGCTGATCGCAATGTGTCTCAGTGCATGCGGGACAGATGAAAACGCAGGCAAGACCGTGGTCGAGCTGGTGCAGTACAAGCAGGAAGCAGTAGGTGTGTTCGAGAAGCTGGAAGAAGAGTTCAATGCGACTCATGATGACATCGTACTCAAGATCGACTCACCGAATGACGCAATGACTATTTTGAAAACCCGGTTTATCCGTGAGAACTATCCGGATATCATCGGAATCGGAGGAGATATCAACTATTCTTATTTCATAGATTCTGATATCCTTGCCGATGTTTCCGATTACCAGGGCCTGAGCAGCATCAAGCAGTCCTACCTGGACATCCTGGAGAATCTGGAGTTCGTTCCGACAGAAGGAACCTTCGGAGTTCCTTATGTGGCGAACGCGGCCGGAGTGCTCTACAACAGGGATATGTTCGAGGAGCATGGATGGGAGATCCCGGAGACATGGGAGGAATTCATGGACCTGTGTGAAGAGATCAAGTCAGAAGGCGTGCTGCCAATGTACTTCGGCTTCAAGGATACCTGGACCTGTCTGGCACCGTGGAACGCCCTGGCAGTAGACCTGGCGCCGGCTGATGTGTGCAAGCAGGTGAACCGCGGTGA
>Ga0073906_1002236_pt1 | contig 26135 bp, 31 predicted proteins | sample Inofromicrocosms_FD_65485 | JGI IMG/M metagenome (GOLD analysis project Ga0073906, IMG submission 65485) | Mouse cecum microbial communities from Vienna, Austria - Inoculum for glucosamine and mucus D2O microcosms | ecosystem: Host-associated > Mammals > Digestive system > Large intestine >...
AAGCCTGTCGCTAGCGTTCATCCTGAGCCAGGATCAAACTCTCCGTTGTTGCTTATCTCGTTTTTTTCTTTTCAAAAATTAACAAGGCAAGCCATTATGATTGTTTTGCCTTTCACGGCCTCCATAATCGGAACCGCCTCTCGGATTTAGTGCTGCCTGTGCAGAATTGACTCGAGACGTCGCCGCAGATTATAAATCTGCCTGCGTTGCTCTTGTACTACTCTTTCAGTCTATTGTAATCGTTTCAATGTTCTCTTTCGGGGCTTTGTGCCGGTGTTACCGTCTCAAAGCGAGTGCAAAGTTACGCCCTCAAATACCCCTCCTCCAAATTTTCAAAGACCTTTAACATTTAATTAACATTTCAAGGGAAACCTTGAACTCATTTCAAATGTTTAATTCTTTTGGGCATCTCTGTTGTAATGAGGCATTTGTGCGTCCACAACCATGGAAATCTCCACCATTCCGGAAATTTGGCCGTTCTGGCGCCATGGCGTCTGATATATTACTTTGTGCTGCCCGTTTTTCGTAATCGTGTAGGCATTGCTCTGGCCGGTGGCAAGCATGTGACGTATCATCCGTGCCGATTCAGGCTTATGGCAATCGAAAAGATTTTTGCCAATCAACGGGCCATGAGAAGCGAAAGTCTCACGCGCGCGCTCGTTCATATAAATGATGATTCCGTCGCAGTCACATACCGTGATTGCGCAATTGGTCTGCTCGGCCCATAGTGGCAACTGTTCAGGCATCATTTCAGTACTTCGAATATCTGGTTGGCGTGGTCTTTGGTTTTCACCACCTTCGGTCCGATTACGCTGGACACGGTTCCGTCCGGCTCGATGATAAAAGTAGTGCGGAATGTGCCCATATATTTCCGCCCGCACATCGATTTCTCGCCATATACTCCGAATTGCTCCACAAGTTTATGGTCAGTGTCGGCTACCAGAGGGAACGGCAGCTGATTCTTTTCGATGAACTTGCGGTGCGACGCTTCGGAATCGACGCTGACACCGATCACCTGCACACCGGCATCCCCGAGTGCGCTGTAGTTGTCGCGTAGATTGCAGGCCTGCGCCGTACATCCCGAAGTGGAATCCTTGGGATAGAAATACAGTGCGATTTTCTTTCCGGGATAATCGCTCAGTCTAATCACCCTGCCGTCCTGGTCGGTTCCGAGGACATCGGGAGCCTTGTCGCCTTCTTTTATCATTTTTCCTGTTGATTATGTTCAGACTACAAAAATAACCATTTGCGGCGTATTCCGCGCAATCGGGATACGTCTTTTTTTGTACCTTTGCATATTGAACAATGGAACCTCTGGTAGAATATGACAAAGTCGGCATCCTGCGGTCGGAACATGTAGCCCTCAAGGATGTGTGCCTCCGGATTATGCCCGGAGAACTGGTATATCTAATGGGCCGCGTCGGCAGCGGCAAAACCTCGCTTCTTAAATCCATCTACGCCGAAGTACCCGTATCGTCGGGAAGCGCACGCGTGCTGGGCTACGACCTCGACGGCATAGCCAAAAAGGACATCCCCATGCTGCGCCGCAGGATAGGGATAGTATTCCAGGACTTCCAGCTCCTGCCCGACCGCACCGCCTACGACAACCTTTCGTTCGTCCTCGAGGCCACCGGCTGGAAAGACCGCATGGAACGCCACCGGCGCATAGAAGAGGCACTCAAACGGGTAGGCATGCTCACCAAAGCCTTCAACTACCCGCACCGCCTCAGCGGTGGCGAGCAACAGCGCATAGTCATAGCCCGCGCGCTGCTCAACAACCCTCCGCTGCTTCTCGCCGACGAGCCCACGGGCAACCTCGACCCCGAGACCGGCGAGCAGATCATGCTCATGCTCAATGAGATTTCACAAACCGGCGACACCGCCGTGGTAATCGCCACCCACAATCATTCGTACCCGCGACGCTATCCGGGACGGATACTGCGCTGCGAACGCAAACAACTAATCGACACCGAACAACAATGAGAACCACAATCATAAAAGCCGCACTCGGTATCGCTATCGCACTCAACGCCTTCCTGGCCGGAGCCCAGAGCGTGGGCGAACTGCGCTTCGGCAACGAACGCACCGACACCGTACGCCTCACAGAACTTCTCGACGCCGGAGCCGCCATCGACACCGACAACTGCGGACGCGCCGCCTTCTTCGCACACCAGTTCATAGGCATACCCTACCAGGCCCATACCCTCGAATCGCCCGACGGCAACGAGACACTCACCATACGGCTCGACTCCCTCGACTGCACCACATTCGCCGAAACCGTGCTCTCACTGGCACGCACAGCCGGAGAGCGGCGCCACTCATGGCGTGACTATGTGTACAACCTGCGCTCGCTGCGCTACCGCGGAGGCCGCATCGACGGCTACCCGAGCCGCCTGCACTACATTGCAGAGTGGGCAGTGGACAACATCCACCGCGGCAACCTCGAGGATGCAACACGCCTTTTCCCGCGGATAACCCACATGGTGAAAAGCATCGACTTCATGAGCGCCCATCGCGACCGCTACCCCGCTCTTGCCGATTCGGCAGCATACGCACGCATCCGGCAGACCGAGAGCGGCTACCGCAACCACCGCTTCCCATACATCAAGACAAACGACCTCGGCTCACGCGCCACAAAAGAGGCATTCCGCAGCGGCGACATCGTAGCACTGGTCTCCAAGACCGACGGCCTCGACGTAACCCACATGGGCGTGATAATAAAAGACGAAAAAGGCACGCCGCATCTGCTGCATGCCTCGTCGACACTCGGAAAAGTAACACTTGAAGAAGAGCCGCTGGTCGATTTCGTACGCCGCAACCGCAACTGGCTGGGCGTGCGCGTATTCCGAATCCCGCGGCAATAGCGCGAAAGAGGGCTACGAAAGCCCCACCTTTATCACCACAAGAAAAGCCGCCAGCACCACAACAAGCACCAGCGAAGCAATCACAGCGGTGATTGCAAGCGATTTCACTGCCCTGGAACGGCCGGGAAGCGACATGAAACCAACCACGGCGGCAAGCACCGCCACCACCATGGCCACGTAGCCGTTAACCCACATCAACATGGCCCACGCCAGCAAGGCAAGCACTACCGAAATCCAGGCCATAGCCGGCGAACGGTAGCTTCCGGGGCTTTCCACCACACCCTCCGACTGTTCCGGCGATTCGTTACGGGCGGGGGCGATATCCTTATCTACATTGTCTGTCATCGTGTTCGTGCTAAATCTGGCCACAAAGTTACAATTTTTTTACACATCGGCACATAATTTTACGTAACACTTCCACCAAAAAGCGGATGCCGCTCATATCGGGACGAACAACGCCCACCGACACACCCGACATAATCAAAAACACACAACTGACACCGAGGTTCAGAATGCAGGCCGGCTATTTTTTCTTAACTTTGCGGTATGAACCCAATGCCACACACATCCGCCATCAATCCGGACACCGGCAGATCCGGCGAACCGGTGATTGCAATCGTTGTACCATGCTATAACGAAACGCAGGCTCTGCCCATAAGCGTGCCGGAACTTTTGGCTCGCATCGACGAGATGGCAAGCCTCGGCATCGCCGACAGCGGCAGCTTTCTGCTGCTGGTCGACGACGGAAGCACCGACGGCACCTGGGACATGATAAAGAGCATGAGCGCCGCCGACCCTCGCGTCCGCGGCCTCGCCCTTGCCCACAACCGCGGCCACCAGTATGCCCTGCTGGCAGGGCTGATGGAAGCACGCACAATGTGCGATGCCGCCGTGAGCATCGACGCCGACCTCCAGGACGATCCAGCCGCAATAGTCACCATGGTGCAGCTGTTCCGCTCCGGCAAGGAAATTGTGTACGGCGTGCGCAGCTCCAGAGCCTCCGATACGGCCTTCAAACGGAATTCAGCACATGCGTTCTATTCCTTTCAGAAGGCTATGGGCCTGGAAACCGTCTACGACCACGCCGACTACCGCCTGATGAGCGCACGCGCCCTCGACCTGCTTGCCGAATACGGCGAAAGCAACATTTTCCTCCGCGGCATCGTGCCACAGATAGGCCTCGAGACCGCCGTTGTGGAATATGCCCGCAATCCCCGCGTTGCAGGAATCTCCAAATATCCCCTCCGGAAGATGCTCGCCCTGTCGGTCGACGGCATAACATCCTTCTCCGCAGCGCCCATGCGATGGATTTTCTATCTCGGACTGGCCATATTCCTTCTCACATTCCTGGTGGGAATCTACGTACTGGTGTCGCATTTCTTCGGCCATCACACCATGCCGGGATGGGCTTCGCTGATGATTTCCGTGTGGGTCCTCGGCAGCCTCATCCTCATGTCCATAGGTATGGTGGGAGAATACGTGGGCAAAATTTTCCGTGAAGTAAAACACCGCCCACGCTACGCCGTGCGCGAACGCACATGGCAATGACCACCGCATCCGAACCGGCCATCGAAAAGCCTCAGTACTGGCGGCTGCTCCTCGACATCGAGGCCGACACACTGCACGCACTGGCCACCTCCACCGTGGCCGACGCCACCATGCAGTGCTTCTCCATACCCCTCAACCCCACACTTACACCCCAGGCGGCATTGAGGGAGGCCGTCTACTCCACACCGGCATTGCTCAGCGACTTCGGCAGAATCGACATCGTCATAGCCTCCGACCGTTTCGCAGTACTGCCCGCAGCCATCGACACCGAAACCGCCGACGCAGCCGCGGACATCGCCGCGATTGCAGCCGACGGCTCCGACGCCACCGTGAACATCTCTCCGGCAAGAGGCTCAGGCGCCGCCGTGGCGTGGACAACCACTCCCGAACTGCTCGCCTTCGTGCAGCGCACCTTCCGCAATCCAGGCATACACCACCCGCTGGCCATCCTCGGAAGCTATTTCTCCAGCCGCAGCCACAGAGGAAACCGCCGCAAGACATACATCCACCTCGCCGACGGCGACCGCGTTGACATGGCAAGTTTCGACAGCGACGGCAGCCTGCTGCGGCTGAGCGCGAAACACGCCGCATCCGAAACCGACGCACTATATATCATAATGGCATCGCTCAAGGCCGACTGCTTCAACCCGCTGGACGATGAACTGCTGCTCTGCGGCAACGCCAGGCGCCGGCAGTCGCTCACCCCACTGCTGCGCCGCTACATACGCAACGTGATGCCAATGATTTTCCCCTCGGCGGCGCTACGGGCAGGCGACCACGCACAAAGCGCACCATTCCCTCTTGTAATTCTACCTCTATGCGAATAATACGTGGAAAATACGGCCGGCGGAGATTCGACGTGCCTTCAAACATTACCGCACGACCCACAACCGATTTCGCGCGGGAAAACATATTCAATGTGTTCGAGAACCTGGTCGACTTCGACGACTGCGACGCCCTCGACCTCTTCGCCGGCACCGGCGCCGTGAGCTTCGAACTCCTCTCCCGCGAATGCCACACAGTAACCGCAGTGGAAAAAGCGCCGGTACAGCAGAAATTCATAGCCAAAGTGGCCGCCGAACTCGGCGCCGGAAACTTCCGGCTCATCCGAGGCGACGCCATGCGCTACATAGCCTCCGCCCCGGCAAGCTTCGACTTCGTGTTCGCCGACCCGCCATACGACATGGAAGGCTTCGCCGGCATCCCATCCGCCATCCTCTCGTCCGGCCTCCTCAGACCGGGAGCGCTGTTCACTATCGAACATTCCGCCAGGCACGATTTCTCCACGCTGCCGCATTTTCTGGAGCACCGTGCCTACGGCTCCGTGAACTTCTCAATATTCCGCATTCCGGAAAACAACGAAAACGCCTGAACCAATGCAAAAACTCTTACGACATCTGCTGCTCGCCTCCATCGCGGCACTCTTACCCGCAACCGCCGCCGCTTTCAGCGTCGACACCATCAGCGTGAGCGAGCCGCGCCTGCTCGACAACCCCATGCCCGCACTCGTGGCCGTCCCCGACGCGGCTGCCGACACCTCGCTGCGCTTTCCCACCGTCTACCTCCTCCACGGCTATGGCGGCGACCACACCAACTGGCTGGCCAAACAGCCCCGCATCGGTGAACTCGCCGACCGCTACGGCATCGTGGTGGTAACTCCCGGCGCCGGTAACACATGGTACTTCGATGCCCCGGGCAAACCGGGACAACAGGTAGAGACATTCTTTATCGAAGCCCTCGTGCCATACATCGACGCCAACTATCCCACAATCGACTCCCGGGCAAAACGCGCCATCTCCGGCCTCAGCATGGGCGGCCACGGCGCGCTGCGCATGGCCACAAGGCACCCGCAGATTTTCGGTGCGGCGGCGAGCATGAGCGGCGGCGTCGACATAAGGCCTTTCGAGAACAGATGGGGTATCAAGGACATCATAGGCACCCGCCAGAGCAACCCTGCCGCCTGGGACAACGCCACCGTGGCCGGCATGATTCCGCAGATAAAGGAAGCCGGCCTGGCAATCCTTTTCGACTGCGGCGTCGACGACTTCTTCGCCGATGTCAACAACAGCCTGCATAGCGCCATGGTGGAAGCTGGAATACCCCACGACTACATCTCGCGCCCGGGCAACCACTCCTGGAAATACTGGGGCAACTCGGTGCTCTACCACCTCCTGTTCTTCAACGAGTTCTTCAGCCGCCAATGATTCTGCGCTCGCTGGCAGCCACTGACTTCAAGAATATCGCCGGAGCATCTCTGGAGTTCTCCGACGGAATAAACTGTTTCCTGGGCGACAACGGCATGGGAAAGAGCAACCTCCTTGACGCGCTGTACATGCTATCCTACTGCCGCAGCTTCACCGGCGTGGCCGACCCCGCGCTGATTCGCCGCGGCCAGGAATTCGCCATGCTCAACGCACGCTACCGAAGGCGCGGCGTCGACGAGGAACTCAACGTGGCAATACGGCCAGGACGCCGCAAAAGCTTCCGCCGACAGGGAAAGGAATACAAACGTCTGGCCGACCATCTCGGAGCCTTCCCCCTGGTGCTGCTCTCGCCCGCCGACATGACACTGTGCTGCGGCGAACCGGCCGAACGACGCCGTTTCATCGACCAGATAGCCTCACAGAGCGACCCTCGCTATCTCGAAGCCATGATACGCTACACGCAGGCCACCGACGGCCGTAACAGGCTGCTGCGTGCCGAGTCCTGCGACAACTCCCTCTACGAGGCTTTCGAGATGCAGATGGACGCCGCCGCCACATACCTCTGCCGTGTACGCGCGAAAACAGCCGCCGGACTCGCCGGACTCTTCCGGCCATTGTACCACGCCATAGCGCCCGGAGAATCGCCGGAGCTGGCCTACGAGCCCGCAATGGGAGCCAATGCCGGAACCCCGGGTGCACTTGCCGAAGAACTCGCCGCAAAACGGCGCCGCGACATCGCCATAGGACACACCGCCAACGGCCCCCACCGCGACGACTTCGCCATGACCATCGACAGCGCCCCCGTGCGCCGGATAGCATCGCAAGGACAGACAAAAACATTCACCACAGCGCTCAGACTGGCACAGTACGGCCTTCTGAGGCAGCAGCTCGGCATCAACCCCCTGCTGCTGCTCGACGACATTTTCGACAAACTCGACGCCGCACGCGTGGCCAACATAATCGCCTGCGTGGCCGACAACGGTGCGTTCGGCCAAATTTTCATAACCGACACCAACCGCCGCCATCTCGACGAAATCGTGGCCGAAATAGGCAACTCAGGAGCCGACAGCAGGCTCTGGAGCGTCAGCAACGGAAACTTTACACTCCTGTGAAACGTTCCAAACCAAGACCCGTAGGCCAGATTATTGCGGAAATGTTCGCCCGCACAGGCCTGAAACCGGAACTCGACCGCCACAAGGCCGAAGCCTTATGGCCGGTGATTGCCGGCAGAAACATAGCCGCCTTCACAACGGCTGTGAGAGTCCGCGAAACAACAATGCACGTCTATGTGGCATCCGCTCCGCTAAAGGAAGAACTCGGATACATGAAAGACGTGCTCCTGCTGCGGCTCAACAGCCACATCGAAGGCGAGAAAATCACCAACATAGCCATACACTGATGTCACAACACCCCTTAAACCACCGACCTGCCGACGAATTCCGCCACAGGACACCCGTCCAGACACGTTTCAACGACTTCGACATGTTCGGACATGCCAACAACGGAGCATACCTGCAATACTGCGATGTGGCCAAACTCGCCTACTTCGGCCAGTTCCTTCCCGAAGGATTCGATCCCGCGGCCTCCGGACTCGTTATCGCCAACATAAACTGCGACTTCATCAGACAGATAGTACCCGCCGACAAAGTGGAAGTGCTCAGCGCCGTAACAGCAATCGGCGAAAGCTCCCTTGTGCTCGAACAGCTCGTCACATCGGCCGACGGCACAACGGTGCATGCCGCCGTACGCTCCGTTATGGTACAGTTCGATGCCTGCACACGCCGCCCGTGCCCCATATCCTCCGAATGGAGAAGCAAGCTCGCCGGATTCGAAGGACGCGACTTCTGACCTGCATGGCGAGGCGGTCACACAAACATTACATAGCGATTACAATCGCAAAAAGTGTTTAAATTTGCCAAAGGCTGTCAACCATTGGACTTTGCAATGGTTATATTTTCGGACACAATTAACAATCAGGCCTCGCGCCAATCATCCACTGCAAGCGAAACACAATGATTACCAAACAAGTCATACAGGCTATCTACAAAAAATACAGCAAGCGCCCCGACAGTCCCGACGACCTGGATATGCCCCTGCTTTTCGACTATGCGGCCGCACATCACAACATCACCATCGACATGGACGGCCCCGTTGACTCTTTGGTTATCAATAGCGTCGAACCTTCGTCGCCATTCCACCGCATTGCCCTGGAGAGGATAAACGCGATTGTTCCTTTCGAGGAGTGGGTGGCCATCGTGCTCCCCTCCTCCATTATTTTTCTAAACCGGAACTCGAACCGCGTCAGTGTGCATCTGCGCGCACATAAACCCGGCATCACCGACCGCCTGCGTTCAATCTTCTCTCGCACCGACGAAGAGTCGTAAAAGCCTCCGACTTACTGCCACCCTTATATGCTTTGTTGGCGAACCGGAAACCGCCTTTGCCGATATTGAGCGAACGGCTCCGTTGGTCGATGTGTCTCATTTTTCAATGTTTTTCCGGAATGCTTTTAGGGCAGAGTTCCGCAAATTTTGTGTACTTTTGCTCTTTGAAGCTATGAACACAAAATCAACCAATCAGCCCGGACGCCCCGTGTTGCAGCGCGCCGCCGAAACAGGCCTCTACCTCGGCGGCTATCTGTCGCTGCTGGCTCTGGCCACCGGCCTCTCGCAGTCGGCGCCAGCGGCATCCCTGCTTGTGTGGGCCGGCTCGATAGCGCTGCCATTCGCATTGTACGTCCTCCTGCGCCGTTCGCTGGCCGAACGCGACTTCTCCGCCACCTTTTCGGAAGTTTGGCTCGAAGGCATTGCCTCCTTCTTCTTCGGCAGCATGATTCAGGCGGTGATAATATACCTCGGCCTGCGGTTCCTCGCGCCTCACTATCTGCTTAACAGCGTGGAGATGGCAATCGACTATTTCAACCAGATGGGCACGCCCGCCGGCGACCAGTGGGCACGCACTCTCACCGACATCAGGGAACACAACGGAATACCCACCGCCGTCGACGTCGTAAGCCAGATAATAAGCATGAACCTCATCGGCGGAACATTCATCACACTAATCGACGCCTCCATTCTCAAAGCGCGATATTCCTCCGAAGCCCGCCGACAGGCATGGCGCAACAGGCACAACAGCGACTACAATGGCAGATAAAGACCTTTCCATAGTAATTCCCCTCTTCAACGAAGCGGAATCGCTACCTGAACTTCACGCATGGATAACACGCGTGCTCACACAGTCGGCACTGCAGTACGAGATATTGTTTGTCGACGACGGTTCCGACGACTCCTCATGGAACGTTATCGAATCGCTCGCCGCAGCCGACCCCGACCACGTGCGCGCGGCATCATTCAGGCGCAACTACGGAAAAAGCCCGGCGCTGTACACCGGCTTCAGCATGGCCCGCGGAAAGGTGGTGATTACAATGGACGCCGACCTGCAGGACTCACCCGACGAAATACTGCCCCTCTACCGCATGATCACAGTCGACGGCTACGACCTCGTCTCTGGATACAAACAGAAACGCTACGACCCGCCGAGCAAGACAATACCCACAAAACTCTTCAACGCCACAGCTCGCCGCGTAAGCGGCATCCACAACCTCCACGACTTCAACTGCGGCCTCAAAGCCTACCGCGGCGAGGTGGTGAAGCACATCGAGGTCTACGGCGACATGCACCGCTATATCCCATATCTTGCGAAACTCGCCGGATTCCATAAAATCGGCGAGAAGGTGGTACACCACCAGGCAAGAAAGTACGGAACCACAAAATTCGGCCTCGACCGCTTCGTAAACGGCTATCTCGACCTGGCCACACTGTGGTTCACCGGAAAATTCGGCAAGAAGCCCATGCACTTTTTCGGCCTCCTTGGCTCGCTGATGTTCCTGCTGGGATTCCTGTCGGCAGCCGCCGTGGGTGCCCTCAAGCTATACCACATGTACGCCGGCCACACCTACACCCTGGTCACCGACTCGCCCTATTTCTACCTGTCCCTGGTCATGATGATACTGGGCACACAGCTCTTCCTGGCAGGATTCGTCGGCGAACTGGTGGCGCGCAACTCCGCCAAACGAAACGACTACGAAATACGCTCAACCATCGGGAACGATGAATAAGCTCCTGCCCATAGCGGTGGCCGCAACAGCGGCGGCGGCAATCCTCCACGGATGCAACAGCGGAGGCTGCTACGACAACGGCAGCGCCATTCCACTGGCAAAATTCATGGACAGCTACGACGGCGAAAGCGTAACCCTCAACAACCTGCGCATACACGGAATCGGAGCGCCTGCCGACAGCGCCATACTCCCCTCGGGAACCTCAGCCTCGCAGATATACCTCCCCATGCGCTCCACGGCAACATCCACCGCATGGTGTTTCAGCTACTCCTCGGAAGGTATCGACTCCCCGGAATTCAACGACACCATAAGCTTTGCCTACCGCTCCATCCCCGTGTTCGTTTCCGACGAATGCGGAGCCATGTACAACTACCGCATAACGGCATGCCGCCGGACATCGCACCTGATCGACTCCCTGGCCATAACAGACTCGCTGATAACCAACGCCGACATACCCAGGATAGAGATATATTTCCGAATCGACCACTCCACACCACCGGAAGAGGAGGACGGCGAACAGTGAAAGCAGCGCGACTTGTCACCATAGCCATCCTGCTGCTGTGCTGCGCCGGTGCATGGGGGCAGCGGCGCATATCGCCGGTGGAAACGCCCGCAACCGCCACACAGGCGATAAACGAGACAGCCACCGACACCGCGCGTATAAATGCCCGACGCCGTGCGGCATCCATTTCCTACGTCGACGACCGCGGACTCACAATCTACGTCGACACAATAACGAATACCGAATGGACCGACTCCGCCGCCCTCAGGCAATCGCGGGTGCCGCGCATGCAGGTTCCACTATGGCACACGGTGAGCGTAGGCATCGACATCTGGGATCCGGTTATGCGCATCTTCGGCCAGCAGCACGGCATTGCCGGAGCCTGGGCGCAGCTGAGCCTCCACAACCGCTACAAGCCCATAATCGAAGCCGGACTGGGTGTGGCAAGCCACCGTGCCTCCACAGGTAACTTCCTGTACCGCTCGCCGCTGAGCTTCTTCATGAAAATCGGAGCCGACTACAACTTCCTGTACAACTCCAACCCCGACTACCAGTTCACCGCCGGCCTGCGATACGGCGTGTCGCCGTTCAGCTACAGCGTCGACGACGTGCGCCTGCCCGACTCCTACTGGGGAGAGACAGCCACATTCAACATACCCGCACAGCACGTTACCGTGGGATGGTTCGAAGTCACCGTAGGCCTCAGAGTGAAACTGTGGGGACCCATATCGGCAGGCTGGCAGTTCAAATTCCATTCAATCCTGCACCAGAGCGCCGCACCCTATGGCCGCCCGTGGTACATACCAGGCTACGGTACCCGTGGCACGCCCATAACAGGCAGTTTCTCGGTGGTCTACACCATTCCCTTGTCCGGCCTGAACAAGAAAGCCGATCCCTCTGTTGATATTATTGAGTCGGAAGCTCCGCCAGTTCAGCAGGAGCAGGCTCCTCAATCTGCAACACAATGAAAAAGCTCATAGTAGTGGGCGCATCCTCCGGTATGGGAATGCGCATAGCCACCGATTTCGCCCGCCTCGGCTGGCGCGTGGGAATAGCGGCCCGTAGGGAAGACCGCCTCAGGGAAATCAGGAACCTCTACCCCGACCGAATAGAATACATGGCCATCGATGTCACCGCCGACGATGCCGTGGAACGTTTCAACAACCTAATCGAACTCACCGGGGGAATGGACTACATGCTATACGCCGCAGGCTGCGGCTGGCAGAACCCCGAACTCGACACCGCACGCGACCGCAGCACACTCGAGGTAAACGTTGTCGGATTCACCCGCATCATCAACGCCGCATACACCTATTTCAGGGACACCGCCAACCGCCGCCCCGGACACATCGCGGCCATAACATCCGTGGCCGGTACAAAAGGAATAGGAATCTCGGCCACATATTCAGCCTCCAAACGCTACCAGTGGACCTACCTCCAGGCCCTCGACCAGCTCGCCCACATACAGCACGTCGACGTCGCCATCACCGACATCCGCCCGGGCTTCGTCGACACCCCCCTGCTCGTCCAGGGCAAGGACTACCCCATGGAGATGAGCATAGCCTACGCCGCACCGCGCATCGAGCGCGCCATGCTCACCGGACGGCGCGTGGCGGTGGTCGATGCCCGATGGGCCGTGGCCACGGCACTATGGAAGGCCATCCCGGACTGCATCTGGAGGCACCTCGCCATAAGGCTCTGACACCAACAGAAAAAGAACAATCAATGCTATAAACCGACTATGAAAAACATTCTTGCAATGGCACTCGTGCTGGCAGCCGCCGGCACCGCCGCCCATGCCGCCGAGGAAGAAAAGCCCTGGCGCTACGTCGACGCCCGGGAACTGAGGGTTATAAACAAAGGATGGGACAACACCCTGCGACCCTACACACGAATCCCCGCCAACCTCGCCGACAGCGTGCGCCCCGAACTGTGGGAACGCTCACAGTGCTCCACAGGCATCGCCGTACGATTCGCCACAAACTCCTCGCGCATCGGCGTGCGCTACCAGCTCCTCTGGGACACCCATATGCTCCACATGGCCGACACCGGCCTCAAAGGAACCGACCTCTACGTTTTCGAGGGAGACTCCGTGTGGCGCCACGCAAACACCAACCGACCCAGGGTGAACAACAAGGAAGAAAAAATCTGCGAGGCAACCTACGTAAGCAACCTCGACACCACCCGCATGACCGAGTACATGGTCTATTTCCCGCTCTACGACGGCGTGAACTCCCTGGAAATCAAAGTCGACTCCGCAGCCACAATCACATCCGGCAATCCGGCTGTAATCGACGGCGGCACCAAGATAGTGGCCTACGGCACCAGCATCCTCCAGGGCGGCTGCGCATCGCGCACCGGCATGGCCGCCACAAACATCATCTCCCGTGAGCTCAATTGCGAAGTGGTCAACATAGGCATCAGCGGAGAAGGAAAGATGGACCCCTGTATGGCACGCGCGATGGCGCAGATTCCCGACGCCGACCTCTACATCATCGACCCAGTGCCCAACTGCACCGAAATGATGTGCGACACCCTCACCTACGATTTCGTGAACATCCTGCGCAAGGCTAAACCCGACGTTCCCGTGGTGATGGTCGAAGGCCCCATCTACCCCTATGCACGCTACGACAGCTTCTTCGGCCACTACCTCCCGGCCAAGAACGCAGCCTTACACCGCAACTACCTCCGGCTCAAAGAAGAAAACCCCGAAGGACTCTATTACGTTACCTCCGAGAACCTCGACGGCATCGAGGACGACGGCACCGTCGACGGAATACACCTCACCGACCTCGGCTTCCGCCACTACGCCGACAAGCTCACCCCCATACTCCGCGACATCCTCAGCCGGAAACGCTGACAACCACATCTGAGAAAGAGGCTGAACCGTTGGTAACGGTTCAGCCTCTTTCCATATATAGAGAGTGATGATGTGAGTCCTACCTGGCGTGCTCCTCGATTTTTGCCACAAGCACATTGGCCTGCTGCACGCCTACTGCGCGCCACACAGCCTCGCCCTTGTGGAACATGATCAGAGTGGGCACACTCTGCACATGATACTGCATTGCCAGCTCGCGGTTCTGGTCGATATCCACCTTGATTACGTTTGCCTTGTCGCCCACGGTAGTCTTGACATCTTCAAGAATAGGAGCCTGCATGCGGCAGGGGCCGCACCATGTCGCGAAGAAGTCCACAAGGGTGGGCTTGTCCTCGCCGATTAGTTTGTTGAAATCGTTCATAATCTTCGTATTGAATCAGTTGATATTTTCGGGATAGTCCAGCGCCATATAGTGCTGGTAGGGGTGGTCGCAGGCAGGGCATTCCTCGGGAGGCTCGGTGCCTTCCGCCACATAGCCGCACACAAGGCACTTCCACAGAATGGGCTTTTCGCGTTTCCACACAGTGCCGTCCTTCACCTGCTTGAGATAGTGGAGGAAGCGTTCGCGGTGGCGGGCCTCGATTTCTGCGATGGCGCGGAAGTGCGAGGCTATTTCAGCGAAGCCCTCCTCGTCGGCGACCTTCGCCGATTCGGTATACAGCTCCACCCCCTCCATCTCTTCCTCACGGATTGCCGTGGCCAGATTCTCGGCTGTAGTGCCGATAACACCGGCATCCACATCCACGGGCACCTGCACCGAGCCGCCTTCAAGCAGTTTGAAGAACACCTTGGCGTGCCGCAGCTCGTTCTGTGCCGTTTCGTTGAACACCACGCCTATGGGGAAGTATTCTTCCTTGTCGGCGGCCTGTGCATAATATGTATAGCGCGAATATGCCGTTGACTCTGCAACGTAAGCGATAACCAGATTGCGCTCGGTTCTGGTTCCCTTGATGGATTTTGAGGTCATGATCGGGAGGTGTGTTAGTTTGTTGTTTCATCATGGCGCCCCCGGAAGGAACACCTGTATATAAAACAGCAACGCCTCGCAATTGTTTGTCCGGCTCTCCGGCCACACCACAAATATAAGGAGAATATTCGACGAAACATAATAACAGCCCGGTTCGCGGTTTCGAAGCGAATCAACTGCAAAGATTACGCATTGCCGACCACCGGATGCCACCGAACCCTTAACACATATTAAGAATTAACCCACACCACCTCCCCCGAACAGGGGATTGCACCGCCTGCCGCCTAATCCTAATTTTGCATAAATTATCACATCGGCAACACATCCACTACAACTACAACAACTAAACGCCATCACCACACCTCCACTCCGCTTCCTTATGGCTATCTTTGCGGATATTAATCTACCTGCCATGAAAATATACCGACTCATCGTACTCCTGATTGTTTCCATCGGCATCGGGTCGACAGCCAACAGCGCCGACTCACGCACCGTGGAGGCATTCCGGGAAGCGGAGAACCTTATCGCCGAAGGCGACCTCGACCGCAGCGCCGCCATCATCGACTCCATCCTGTCACTGCGGGGATTCCGCAACGACACCATGTACGCCCGCGTACTCGTCGAGAAATCCACAATAATGCTCTACAGCGGCAATGTCGACGCCGCGAAGCCAATCGCTCTGGAAGCCGCCGCGAAAATCGACCCCGACGGCGACCAGATTGTCAACACAAGCCTCTGGAACAACCTCGCCGTGGCCTACAACCGCCAGGAGCTAACCGATTCCGCCCTGATGTGCTACGAACGCGCCCTGCACCACGCCAGCCGCTCGGGCGACCTCTCATGGACCTCCACCCTCTACTGCAACCTCGGTGTACTCTACTACAACCGCCTCAACTACCCCATGGCCACGCGGATGTTCCGACGCGCCGTGGCCGACGCCAGCGCCTGCGACGACGGCTACACCGAACTCGTATCCGCCCAGCTCCTCACCAACGCCCTCCTGGCCACCGACAGCATCGACGGCGCAGGCCGCGCCGCCCGCCATTCCTGGAACCTGGCGCTACAGAGCGAGGACCCCGGGCTGCAGCTCCGCTGTATCCCCGGGCTGGTGCAGTACTATGAGAAAACAGCCCGCGAGGACTCAGCCACGTACTTTATCGGCGTCGGCGCCGGGCTCCTCGCCGACGTCCCGCCCGAAAGCCCCCAGGCAGCGGGCTTCCACTCAATGCGCATCCGCTACAACATGGAGCACGGCAACTACCGCCAGGCCCTCGATGAGCTCCTCGCCACCCGCCACTACAGCATGGCATCGCCACTCGACCGCACCTACCGCATGATCGCCCACTGCTATGCCGGTCTCGGCGACTACCACCTGGCGTACACCTATGGCGACTCCGCCGTGATGTGGACCGACAGCCTGGCCACGCGCCGCATGGAGCAGTCGCTGGCCGAATTCGAAGTCCGCTACAACACCGTGGCCACACGCCTGGCCAACCGCGAGCTGCAGGAAAACGTCCTCCGCCAGCGGCAGACGCTCCTGCTCCTCGGCCTCCTGCTGGTGGCCATCGCAGGCATCGTCGTGTTCCTGGTCATGCGCCAGCGCCAGATCAAGGCACGCATGGAAATCGAACGCAACGCAAACTACATGCGCGGAATGGAGGACGAACGCCGAACAGTCGCCGCCGAACTCCACGACGGAGTCGCCGCCGACCTCCTCGCACTGCGCCTCAACCTCTCCGCCAAGGAAGGCCTAACCGACAGCGTGGCCATGGCCGAACGCCTCCGGTGCTCCGTCCGGGCCATTTCCCACAGACTCATGCCTCCCGAGTTCCACCATCAGTCGCTCCCGGAAATAATATCCCACTACGCCCGCCTCATCAGCGCCGACGGCGAAGGCCTCCAGGCCGAATTCGTAGAGTCGGGATTCCCCGCCGACTACCCCGTCGAGAAAGCCCGCGAGCTGTTCCGCATATTCCAGGAAGAACTCTCCAACATAATCCGCTACTGCTCGCCGGCGCACATTGTCATCGCCCTCAACCACGACTCCGACGGCACTCTCACCCTGTCCATCGACCACGACGGACACCCACATCCCGACTCCGGCAACACCTCCGGCACTTCAGGCATAGGCTCCCGCACCACCCTCAGGCGCCTACACCTCATCAACGCCACTCTCGACCGCGACAACGGCCAGGCAGGAGGCTCCAGCACAATAACAGTCCGACCATGAACCATACCGCCTATAATGTAGTAATCCTCGAAGACCATCCCATTGTCGCCGAAGGCATCCGCGCACACCTCGCCGACATGCCCGTGGCACATTGCTCCATAGCATCATCCCTCGAAGAGGCCGCGGCGCTGCCGTTCAACCACGCCGTGATCGACCTCTGGATCGTCGACCTCGAGCTGGGCAACGGCGTGTCGGCATGGTCGCTCATCGAGTCGCTGCTAAGGCACCAGAGCCACACCCGCATTCTGGTGTACACCATGCACGCCTCGCCATGGGTCCTCGCCAGGCTCAGGAAACACGGCATAAGATATGCCGTGTGCAAAAGCGACCCCATCGACGAACTCCACCGGGCCATCAGCGCACTCGCCGAAAACCGCGAATACTTCAGCACCACATTCCGCTCCGCGGCCTCCCGCCACAACAGCCTCACCGAGCGCGAGCTGCAGGTGCTCGCCATGCTCGTCCACGGTGCCGACACTCCCGAGATAGCCTCCGCCCTCGGCATCAGCGCCAACACCGTGTGCACCTACCGCAAAAACCTCATGCATAAATTCGACGCACACCGCGTCGCCGAACTCGCCGACAAATCCCGCGGCCTCTTCTGACCCGTCGGACACAAAAACAGCATACAAACCAATTGTCACAATATCATCAGTTCAATATGAAAACAGAAACTCTCCTTTGGCGCGCTATGCTCTGCTGCATGGCTGCTCTGGCAATAAGCCTTTGCTCCGCGTGCCGGGAAGATTCACCCACCCCGGCTCCCGAACCCGACCGTCCCACTGTCGACAGTCCGGACACCGGCGAAGTCGAATTCACCGTCGACCTCCCCGAAGGCATAGGATCGGGCACCGCCTCCTCGCCCGTCGCCGTGCCCGCCGGCGAAGCGCTCAGCCTGGAAATCGCCCAGACCAGCAGCTACACCGACCCCGACGGCCGGGTGATCACCCGCACCCCAAGAGCCACCATCGCGCTCGAGGTCAGGCAGGACACGGTCGTGGCGAAGGACCTGGCGAGTCTCACCAGGCTGCCGGAACAAGCCCGGGTAAACACCACTATATCCGGGGAATCCCCTGCCCGGTACAGCACGGAGCAGAAACTGCTGGTCGGCACCCAGGAGATAGCCCTCGACCTGGCATATGAGGTCTACACCCTCACCAACTCGGCAGGCCGGCAGATCGAAATGCCATATGTCCGGCTCGACCCGGCGGAGTTCGGCGGCGCCGGCACCACCGAGGAAACACCCCGAGGCCGCGCGGCCATCGCCGTCTCGGCGGTCACAGTGCGCCCGCTCCCCGTGTCGCGCGCACACACCGTAACCGACTCCACCATCTACGAAGTCGAAGTCCGCTTCAACATCGGCATGCAGAGCATGAACACCGCCGGCAGCGATGCGCAGGCCCTGGAATTCTCCGCCACATATATCGGCGTCGTGGAAACGAAAACTACCCTGGAAGACCCCACGGTCGACCTCACCTACGCCTGGGAGCCCAAGAGCGGATTCTCCACCACCGCATCTCCCTTCGTGCAGACCCGGGGGCAGGACATGGAGCTGTGGCTCACGCAGACATCGGTCTACACCGACGAATATCTCAACCGCTACACCGCCACCCCCAAAGCGCAGATAAAGGTTTCCGCCGTGCGCGACACCGTATGGGCCGATTCCGCCGATGCCCTCACCGCCATTGTGGAAACCTCCGGCGACGCGTCCGGCCTAACCTCCGCCACCCAGACCTTTGTCGTCGGCGGCAGAAATATGGTATGAACGAATATTATAATTATCCCCTGGATAATGGTGAATATATCAATTTCTCTCCCAACAAGTTGATTCTTTCGGATGATTATCATACCATATACGGATCGAAGACAGGCGTGCCCATCTGAATAAATTGTCCCACCGCATATCCAAAGATGATTATTTTGAACCCAACGGCCCCGAACATTATTCTTTATATAAGATGTTCGGGACAGATATAACCTTTGGCTCGGAAAACCGCAGGCAAGGCTGGTATATCCGGTGGTGCGTGCACTACCGCGTGCTGTCGATCATGTACGAGGATTACACTGAAATGGACTATGGAATACTCCGCATGCGGCTGAATCCCGGTTTCATTGACCGCTTTTTCTACTTCGCCGACACCGACACCATAATCGATTTCAACGACATGCGCCTGGAGCGGGAATATAATGTCACCGTGGAGGACACACACATCCCCGAAGGCCCCGCCAGGATATACAAGCACGAATGCAACGCCACATACCTCGGCCGGAACTTCTACATCGCGACCATCGACACCGTCTACCAGAACAGATAACCCCACAACACACAAACCAATTAACGGCAGGGGGCTGTGCCGCGACTGACACGGCCCCCTGCCTTTGCCATGTCCCACACAAACCTGCACATATGCCACCGCGCCGCATGCCCATTTTGGATATTCGGGCGCGTTTGATTACTGCAAACCTAAAATCAGATTGAACGGAATCGAACCTGCAATTCCTCTATTTTTGTGATTAGTTGCTCAAAGGTAAAATACTCGCCGTATATCATAGATTCCTGCATGGCATTATAGTCATCTTGCCATATTTTCAACACCTCTTCAGGAGGCAACAAGACGATACGTTTGCGTATGTCGGGCGTATAGTCCACATCCTTGATGGAAGTGAACAGCTCCCTATGATGGTGGATGGTCCTCCATAACTCGTCATCGCCGACCGCTTTTTGTGCAAAAGGCTCGTCCATCATTTTCATCAGATCGTAAAGATGGCGCGACTTGCGGTTGGCATGGCGGCAGCCGTTAGTAGTAAACAGCTCGTGAAGCAGAAATGCTTTTTCCAAAAAGGTTTTTTCCGGCACGGCCGAGATGATATCCACATCAGCAACAGAAGTGTCTATCGTGGAATTTCCACTTACCAAAGACTTTACTTTTGCCCTGGTCGTAGGCTCGAACAACGACCTTGCTCCAATTTCCAGCAATACCTCAGATTGCAGATAATCAGAGCCGGTATTTCCAAAGACCGATTCGTAAGCGATATGCACTTTGCGTGGTTCTGGATATGTTGCATCCCCTTCGCCATCAGGTTCCGGCGTTATCGTGCAATGGTCGGCCAGACCTTTTTCATTGATGATTCCCTACAAATCTGTAGCAAAAACCTTCTTGACAAACAGCGATGATTCCTTACGCAGTTTCTTCAGTTGCTTTTTTGTCAAGTCGCCGTCCAAACCGAAAACGCTTCGGTCAAGGGCAAGGTCGATGTCCTCCGAGAACCTGGAAATCAAATTCCACACCTTGCTCAGGGATGATCCGCCTTTGAAAACCAGCTTGTCCGCATACGGTAATGTATAGACCGCTTGCAGAATCCCTGTTACCCATATATCCTTTTCTATCGCCTTTGGGTCATCAATGCCCAAACGCAGGCCGACTTGTTCGTAGATAGTACGGCGCGTATTCGACGGAAGCTGCAGGAATTTATTCATATTGCTTTCAATATTATAGAGCGGATCCATCCCGGAACAAGTTTCAAGTCATCGGCAATCAGCTCGTGGGATTCATTGGATAGCAATTGTTTGATTCGGTTGAACTGTTCTTCGCTCACGTTGCCTTGTCCCAGCCTCTGGAGGGCGAATGTAATCAGCATGATAAGTTCTGATTTGAAATTGAACTTCTTGGGTACGACTCGTTTGAAGAGTATACCCCTACCGTTATATATTTTTATCCTTCGGGGTGTACCATCGGTGAAATAGACCGCATTCATAGGCACTTGTGTGGAGAGGCCGAGCTTGTTCAATGCAGCGTCTCCGGTCGGCATGATGCGACTCTGATCCCTTTTGGCAATGGCTTGTGCGACATCATCCACACTTGGATACACGATTCCTAAGCCGAATTCGGTATCGACTTTCTGCTTACAGTAGATACCTCTTGCAATACGGATTATCTTTCCGGACAACGTGATACGCTCAAAAACCTTGTTGATGGTCTTTTGCTCACCCATATCCGCGAAATCACTTGCAAACAGTATGGCACCGCGCTTTTTCTTATTTATAGCGGCAATCACCTTCTTGTAAATGCTTTGAGCGATCATTTCCATTAGAGGTTGTTTTGTCGTAAAAAAGAGTGTTTTTTACGACATTTTCCACTGCGAAAATACAACGTTTTTCCGAATCGTCAAAACAAAATTTATATTTTTTGTTTCTATATCCTGTATTACTACCGTTTCAGAAATTCCCTTGATATTTTGATGTGATTGCCAGCTGCGCAGGCGGCTTCATTTTGGATATTCGGGCGTGTTTGGCTACCTTTGCATCTGCAATGAATATCGATTCCCGCTCATTGGAACCCCTCTGGGGCGAACGGCAGGTGAGGATTCTCGCCGGCCCCTGCAGTGCCGAAAGCCGCGAGCAGACCATGGCAACAGCCCTGGCTCTGGCCGAGGCCGGCGTGCAGGTGTTCCGCGCCGGGGTCTGGAAACCCCGCACAAAGCCCGGCGGCTTCGAAGGAATGGGCGAGCCGGCTCTGCGCTGGCTCCGCGAGGTTAAAAGGCGCACAGGCATGGCCGTGGCCACCGAAGTGGCTTCGGCGGCACACCTCCGGCTGTGCATGCATGCCGGCATCGACGCCGTATGGCTCGGCGCACGCACCGTCGCCAACCCATTCGCCGTGCAGGAGATAGCCGACGCCTTCGCCGCGATGTCGCCCGAAGCACGGGACTCTGTGGCCGTGATGGTCAAGAACCCCGTCAACCCCGATATCGAACTGTGGATTGGCGCCATCGAGCGCCTTCTCGCCGCCGGAGTAAGGCGCCTGGCGGCAATACACCGGGGCTTCAGCAGCTACGGCGAACGCTACTACCGCAACGCCCCCATGTGGCGCATACCCATCGAACTGCATCGCCGCTGCCCCGCCCTGCCACTCTACTGCGACCCAAGCCACATCGCAGGCCGCAGCTCGCTGGTGGGGCCTCTGGCACAGACGGCCATGGATATGGAATTCGACGGACTAATAATCGAATGCCACTGCAACCCCGGACTCGCCCTCAGCGACAGCGCACAGCAGATAACTCCCGCCGCACTCGCCGGACTCATCAACACCCTGCGCGCAAATCGGCGCGCCAACACCGGCGACATCGTCCTGGAGGAATGCCGTAGAGCCATCGACAGCATCGACGACGAACTAATGGAACTCCTCGCCAGGCGCATGCAGGTGGCTCGCGAGATAGGACGCATAAAAACCGAGAACGCCATGCCCGTGGTGCAGCCGCAGCGCTACCGCCAGCTAATCGAGAAGCGCCTCGCCGAAGCCGACCGCCTCAGGCTCGACCCCGCCTTCGTGCGCCAGTTCCTGGCAGTGCTCCACGAGGAGTCAGTGCGCCAGCAAATCGAACGCGATAGCTCCCACACGGACAATTTTTAAAATCACGGAACGTTAGCAATATGATGACTCTGACAAGAAAAGTAATCATATCGCTGATCGCAGCGGCAGTATGCATGGCTGCCGACGCCGCTTCCGTAAAAATCAGCGGCCTCATTACCGACCAGGAAAACGAACCCCTCGAATTCGTGTCGGTAAAGATTGCAGGCACAGCCCTCGGCACCACAAGCGGCCTCGACGGCCGATACGCCATCAGCGTGCCCGAATCCGACACCATACGCGTGGTGTTCTCATGCATAGGCTTCGAGGAATCGCGCCGCAGGCTCATCGAACCCAAAGGCGAAATCACCGTAAACGTGAAAATGACACCGGCGAGCTACACACTCGGCGCCATCGAGGTCACCGACTTCCAGCGGCAGCTCGGAGGCGTCCAGCGCCTCGACACAGACGGATACCGCCTCGCCCCCGACGTTTCCGGCGGAAGCGTCGAAAGCATGCTCACCACAATGGCCGGCGTGAACTCGACCAACGAGATGAGCAGCCAGTACAGCGTCCGCGGCGGCTCATACGACGAGAACAGCGTCTACATCAACGGAATAGAAGTGTATCGCCCGCAGCTTGTCTCTTCCGGCCAGCAGGAAGGGCTAAGCATCGTCAACCCCGACATGGTGGGAGCCATAGGATTCTCCACCGGCGGATTCCCCGCACAGTATGCCGACCGCATGAGCTCCGTGCTCGACATAACATACCGCGAACCCGAAGCCTTCGAAGGCACAGTTAGCGCTTCGCTCATGGGAGCGTCAGCCGCCGTGGGAACAAGCGGCAGGAACTTCAACCAGCTCCACGGAATCCGCTACAAGCAGAACAGCTCGCTACTCGGCTCCCTCGACGAGAAAGGGGAATACGACCCCCGGTTCCTCGACTACCAGACAAGCCTCAACTACACCTTCGACCCGCGGTGGAAAGCATCGCTCCTCGGCAACATCGCCATCAACAACTACCGCTTCATCCCACACAACCGCACCACAAAGTTCGGCACCGCCACCGACGCAAAGGAATTCACAGTCTACTTCGACGGCCAGGAGAAAGACCGCTTCGAGACATTCTTCGGAGCCTTCACCCTCGGCTTCAGGCCGAACAAAGCCAATGAGTTCTCACTCATCGCCTCCGGCTACCTCACCAACGAACTGGTGGCATACGACATTTCCGGAGAATACTGGCTCGACCAGGCAGGCACCGGCGACGCCTCCGGCGACAGCGAATCCGTCGGCGGAGAACTCGGTGTAGGCCGCTACCACGAACACGCCAGAAACCGCCTCAAAGCCTCCGTGCTTACCGTAGGCCTCCGCGGCGCCACCGGCATAAAGAAACACAACCTCAGCTACGGAATAACACTCAGCCACGAGAAAATCCACGACCGCTCACGCGAATGGGAACTACGCGACTCCGCGGGATTCTCCCTGCCATTCGACCCCGACGCGCTCAAAGTGGTGTACAACATGGGCTCAGCTCACGACATCGCCACCAACAGACTCAGCTTCTTCGTCCAGGACTCATACCGCCTGAGCACATCCAAAGGATACCTCAACATCAACGGCGGCATCAGAATGAGCTACTGGGACTTCAACCGCGAATTCCTCGTAAGCCCGCGCCTGAGCCTCGGATTCGTCCCCGACGCCAATCCACGCCTGAGCCTGCGCTTCGCCACCGGCCTATACTACCAGAGCCCCTTCTATAAGGAATACCGGCAGCCCGTTACCGACAACGCCGGCAACCAGACAATAGTCCTCAACCGCGACATCCGCAGCCAGCGCTCATTCCAGCTAATCGCCGGAGCCGACTACACATTCCGCGCCTTCGGCAGGCCATTCAAAATCGGAGGCGAGGCATACTACAAGGCTCTCGGCAACCTGATTCCCTACGAAGTCGACAACCTCAAGATTGTATATGCCGGGCAGAACCTCACCAGCGGATTCGCCACCGGCATCGACTTCAAGCTCTTCGGACAGTTCGTGCAGGGAACCGACTCATGGCTCAGCTTCTCGCTGATGAAAACACAGGAGACACTCAACGGAGTCAAAGTGCCCAGACCCACCGACCAGCGCTACAGCGTCGCACTGTTCTTCACCGACTACTTCCCAAAATTCCCGAAGCTAAAGTTCAACCTCAGGGCGATATTCAGCGACGGACTGCCCACCACAGCACCCCGCGGCAGCCGCGACAAAGGATATTTCCGCGCACCGGCATACAAACGCCTCGACATCGGCCTGGCCTACGGCCTGCTCACACCCAAAGCCGACGGAAGCACCCGCCAGGGAATCTGGAAACACTTCAAGAGCATATGGCTCGGCGTGGACGTGTTCAACCTCCTCGACATCAGCAACGTAAGCTCATACTATTGGGTAACCGACGTGAACGACATCCAGTACGCCGTCCCCAACTACCTCACCCGCCGCCAGTTCAACGTCCGCCTCACCGTCGACTTCTGACAGCCCCCTCCCCGCAAAAACGTAGCTGCATGCCTGTGGCATGCCCTATACTCACACCATTATAAATAAAAGCAAGCAAACCAAAAGCAGTTGATTCGGTTTTCCATAAAAAAAACGGGACGTGTTTTACATATATGTGAAACAAATATCGTATATTTGCGTTGTTTTACAAAAGTCCTATAGATATGAGCGAAGTAGAACTTGTTTTAGTTAATGACACCGATAAATGTACAATATACTCTATTCAATTCTTGGCTGAGTCCGAATCTGAATACGAACGTTTCTATTCAAAATTCATAGAAGACGCGCAGTTAAATCAAGACTTACTGCGAATTGTACAGCTTGTAGATAAGATTGCCGAAGAGGGCGCATTGGAACGTTTCTTCCGTCCCGAGGGCAAGATGCGTGATTCTGTAGTTGCGTTGCCGGTACTTCGCTCAAAATTACGTCTCTATTGTTTGCGACTCTCCGATAAAATTCTGATTCTTGGCAATGGAGGCATCAAGAACTCGCGCACATATGAGGAAGATGACTCACTGCGCGGATATGTTCTTACTCTACAGAAGTTTGAAGAACTTTTGAAAGAGGGGCAACGCGACGGAACCGTAACAGTAACATCCAAGACAATAGAAACAGACAAAACATTTAAGCTATGAAGGATATTAGAAACAGATACCGAGAAATGGTTGGCCAGGTTCCGAAAGAAATAAAAGAAGAACTCGATTTATCCTTTGCAATATCCAGCAAAATCGATGCTCTTATGCAGGAGCGTGGTCTTTCTAAAAAACAGTTTGCCGACCAGATTGGAAAACGTCCGAGCGAGATAACCCGATGGCTGAGCGGACAGCATAATTTCACTGTCTCCACACTTGCCATGCTGTCGGCATTTTTCGGCAAATCCATAATCTCCGTCTAATCATGGCCAATGAATCCCTGTCGGCGGCCAAAGCCGCCAAGAATGATGAGT
>Ga0073906_1002239_pt1 | contig 26120 bp, 23 predicted proteins | sample Inofromicrocosms_FD_65485 | JGI IMG/M metagenome (GOLD analysis project Ga0073906, IMG submission 65485) | Mouse cecum microbial communities from Vienna, Austria - Inoculum for glucosamine and mucus D2O microcosms | ecosystem: Host-associated > Mammals > Digestive system > Large intestine >...
GTACGATATGAAAGTCGACGTGGCGTACGTTCCGCGCGGAAGAGTCCTGGGGCTTAGCAAAATCGCGCGCATCTGCGATATGGCGAAAAAGCGGTTGCAATTGCAGGAGCGTCTGGGGCGGGACATTGCCGAGATCATTTCGCTTGCGGCTTTATCGCCCGACGTCGGCGTTCGGATAGAAGGCTGTCACAGCTGTATGACTTCGCGCGGGATAAAAAACGTATCGTCAAAAACGGTTACCAAAACTTACTTTGGCGCATTCAAAGACGACGTTTCCCTACAAAATCTTTTGGAGGACAGGATATGAAAGCACTTGTTTTATTAAGCGGCGGCGTGGACAGCGCAACCTGTCTCGGACTGGCGGTTCAAAAATACGGCGCGGCGGAAGTTTTCGCTCTTTCCGTTTACTATGGTCAGACCCACAGTAAAGAACTCGACGCCGCGCAAAAAGTTGCCGACTTTTACGGCGTAGATTTAAAGCGGCTTGACCTTTCGGTCATATTCGAAGGTTCGGACTGTTCGCTTTTGGCGGATTCTGCAAATGATATACCTCTGCAAAGTTATGCCGAACAGCTTTCGGCAACGGGCGGCAAACCCGTTTCCACCTACGTCCCTTTCAGGAACGGGCTGTTTCTTTCGGCGGCGGCAAGCGTGGCGCTTTCTCACGGGTGCGAGGTGATATATTACGGCGCGCACAGCGACGACGCGGCAGGCAACGCCTATCCCGATTGCAGTGAAAAGTTCAATTCCGCGATGGGCGAAGCAATTTATACGGGCAGCGGCGGACAGCTTAAAATTCTTGCGCCATTTGTAAGCTTAAACAAATCGCAGGTTGTAAAAAAAGGACTTGAACTCGGCGTTCCGTATAAATACACTTGGAGCTGTTATTCGGGCGGCGGAAAACCTTGCGGCGTATGCGCTACCTGCCGCGACCGCGCCGCCGCATTCAAAGCCAACGGAATAGAAGATCCTGCAATAAAAGGAGAATAATATGTCAAGAGAAAAGCAGAACGAAGGTATTACCCTGCTCGGGAACAACAATACGAAATATCCGCAGACCTACGACCCGTCCGTTTTGGAAACGTTTACAAACAAACACCCCGGAAGAGACTATTTCGTAAAATTTAACTGTCCCGAATTTACAAGCCTTTGCCCCATTACGGGTCAACCCGATTTTGCCACGGTCTATATTTCATACGTTCCGCGCGAAAAGATGGTAGAAAGCAAGTCTTTAAAGCTGTATCTTTTCGGATTCAGAAACCGCGGCGATTTCCACGAAGATTGTGTAAACATCATTATGAACGACCTTATTGATTTGATGGACCCCGCATATATCGAAGTATGGGGCAAATTTTTGCCCCGCGGCGGAATTTCCATAGACCCCTATTGTAACTACGGCAAAAAGGGAACCAAGTGGGAACAGGTAGCCTGGGACAGGCTTTCACGCCACGATATGTATCCCGAAAAAATCGACAACAGATAACATAAACGCGGACGTACGTCCGCGTTTATTTATATTAAGCTACTTATCATTCAATGAGCGGTAAAAATTTTTTTATTGTGGCTAACTTAAAAATAGTGAATAGGCAAGGAAAAGAAAATAAATTCCGTCGGGAGCTATCGACCTATTGCACGAAAAGGGAAAATAACCAAAAACCCCAAAATTTTGGCATTTCCGCATAGAAAAACACACGCGACGGAGTTTTGTACGCTCCTTTTGCGTGTGTCTTCATGGTGCGGACGAAGGGACTTGAACCCCCATGGTCTCCCACAGGAACCTGAAACCTGCGCGTCTGCCAATTTCGCCACGTCCGCATATGGAATTTACGCTTGACCGAGAAAATCCTTTTTCACAAGCGTGCCGCGCGTGCCGTCGAGCAACGCCACCCTTCCGCCCCCAGAAATCGCTCTCAACGGTTGTTCGTTGACGATTTCCAAGGCGGCGCAGTTCTCCACGCCCCACGCGCACCATTTATTATACACGACGATTTTGTCAAAGTCAAGCGTTCTTTCATCGTAGTGAGGAGAAATTTTTCCTTTTATCCAACCAAGTCCCGCGTGGACGGCATATTCCCCCTCGATCGCCGAATCGGTATACATCGTTTCAAACCAGCAAATCGCCCCTGCGGAGAGCCCGCATAGCAAAACACCGCGTTCGTACGCTTCCCTGATCAGCGGAAGCAAGCCCGTCTTTTGCCAATGTTCGAGCATAAACACGGTATTCCCGCCGCCGACGTAAATAAAATCCGCTTTTTCAAATTTTGCCCGCAGTCTTTCAAGGTCGATTTCGCGGTTAACGGTGAGCGCGACGTCCGTCTTAATATCGAATAAACCCGTATAAACCTTATGAAAGGTATTATAGTACGGCATACAGTCGTGGCTTGCCGTAGGAATAAACAGTCCGTTTGCGCGCCGATCCCCCGCTTTCTTTTTTGCCTCGCCTGCAATATATTCGTCGATTTTCAGCGTTTCACGGTTTTTGAGCTCCCCGCCGCCGATTGCGATGATGCGCCGATCCACCGCCTTACTCCTTATTCTCTTCCGCAGACGCTTCGCCGTGGTCTTGCGCTTCCTCGTCCGCTACGGAGATCCCTGCCGTCCTGTCTACGGGAAGAGAGAAGATAACGCCGCCCGCATCCGTTTTTAAGCCTACTTTTTCGGAAAGCGCTTCCATAATGGCGAGTTTTCCCTCTTTTTTGGTAAGGATAAGCAATATTTCGCGTTCTTCCATCAGCGAAATACCGATAAACTGCTCCGCCTTAGCGTTTTCGAGGCTTCTTGCACGAATGACCGTGCCGCCCGCCGCGCCCGCCGCGCGCGCCGCTTCCATTGCTTCGTCCATGCGGTTCGTTTCTACCGACGCCACAATCAAATCGTATTTTCGATCGGATCCATTCATGATTTTTCTCCTGTCTACGGATTTTTCCGCCGCTGCCGACGAAAGCCCGTTTGCGATAATTTCGGATATTCCCGTAAGGGGAACGGTGAAAGAAATGCCCCTGCCCACCAAATAGAGCGACATTTTCGAGCGGATTTCCCGAATGATAACGTCCTCATCGCTCTCGGGGAACAGCGATAAGACGACCGCCTTTTCCGTTTCACCGATCCCGAGATAGTCGAGCATCTGCGTGCGCGCCGTACCCGTACCCGCAAAGGTAAAACTGAGCGCAACCGAAACCTCGTCGATAATCTCTTTCAGGCGGGCGTCGTCCTTATAATTGACGATGCTTATCAAAAGCTTGGTGCGATTTAGGCGAACGCTACCCTTTGCCGTGCGCGCGGCGGTTACTTTCTCTTTGAGTTTTTCCGTTTTCTCTTTCCCCTGCGCAATTAATTTGTTTTGTTTTTCTTCCATATCAATCCACCGAATATTCTAAGATCCTGTCCTCTACGGAGAGGAAATTGCGCTTGATTCTACCCGTCTTATGCTTGTATAGAATGCCGAGCACCTGAATGGAGATAAGCGGCGCGAGCGCAACGAACGCCACGCACCCGAAAGCTTGGGTCATAATACCCGCAGGATTGAGCACGTTGCACGCGCCGATCGCCATAGGCAATACAAACGACGAAACCATGGCGCCGCTGGCAACGCCGCCCGAGTCGAACGCGATACCCGTAAACATGGGCGGCGTAAAAAACGTAAGCGTTAATGCGATGACATAGCCCGGCACGAGAATCCACATGATATTCATCCCCGTGAGGATTCGCACCATAGCGAGCCCGATTGCGGCGCTCACGCCGACGCAAAGTCCTTTTTTCATGGCGGACGAACTGATCGCACCCGCAGACATACGTTCGACCTGCTTATTCAAAACGTGAACGGCGGGCTCGGCGGCCACCACGAAATAGCCGATCACCATGCCAACGGGAATGAGTAACCACATACTCCACTCCTCGGAAGCGAGGCTCTGCCCGATTTCCACGCCGATAGGCAAAAATCCGACGTTTGCGCCCGTTAAGAATATTACCAAGCCGACGAAGGTATACAAAAATCCGATGACGATACGGACAATTTGCTTTTTATGAAAAGAGCGCGAAACGAGCTGGAAGAGCAAGAAAAATACGATGATGGGACTGATTGCGATAAACACTTCAAGCGCGTATTCGCCGAAGCCGTGCAGATAATCCAACAAAACATTTTGCGTATCGGCGGGAGGCGTTAAAATAAGCTTGGAAACGTCGTACACCAAGTTGTCCGTTCCGCAGATGATGCCGAGCACCAGAACGGAAATAATCGGACCGACGCTCGAAAGCGCTACAAGACCGAAGGAGTCGTCCTGCCCCTTTTTGTCGCTTCTGATTGCGGCGACGCCGACGCCGAGCGACATGATGAAGGGCACGGTCATGGGCCCCGTCGTAACGCCGCCCGAATCGAACGCGACCGCCCAAAAGCCTTGATCTACAAAGCAAAAACTGACGATAAACGCCGCTATGTAAAATACGATGAGCAAAATGGAAAGCCGAATGCGGAACACAATACGGAGCATGGCGATCATGAGGAAGATACCCACGCCGACCGCAACCGTGATAATGAGCAGGTAGTTGCCGAGAGCCGTCTTTTCCGCAACCGACTGCACCTGTTCGGCAAGAATCTGCAAATCGGGCTCCGCCATCGTGACGATAATACCGATCAGGAAAGACAAAAGAGCAATCAACCAAATTTTACGCGATTTCGTAAGGACGGTACCCATTTTCTCGCCGATAACGAGCATGGACATATCCGCGCCGAGCGTAAAACAACCCATACCGATAATGAGCAAAAAGACCCCGAGAACGAACAGCGTAAACGTTCCCGTGCTCAGCGGGGTTATGGTTGCGCACAAAGCCATGATAATGAGCGCAATGGGTAGAATCGACGTGAGCGATTCAATCAGTTTATCTCTCAATGCCTTGGTCATTTTCTACTCTGCCTTTGTTTGTCTTACTTCAAATACTTTTTCTCGATTGCCGTGATCTTATCGATCCTGCGAATATGCTTAGCTTCCTCCGAAAAGGACGTTTCCATAAACGTTTTCACGATCTCTTCGGCAAGATTGTCGCCGACGTATCCCCCGCCGAGCGCGAGCACGTTGGCGTTGTTGTGCAACCGCGTCATTTTCGCGGAGAGCGGATCCGCGCAGAGGGCACAACGGATTCCGGGGACTTTGTTCGCCGCAATACTGATGCCGATTCCCGTCGTGCAGACAAAAACCCCCTTTTCGCACTCCCCGCGCACAATCGCCTCCGACGCGAGCAGAGCAAAATCGGGATAATCGCAGGAATTTTCGTTCGTCGTTCCGAAATCGACGATTTCGTGACCGCTCGTTTCGAGAACCTGTTTTATCACGTTTTTCAGCCGAAGCCCGCCGTGATCGCAACACATTGCAATTTTCATATTCATACTCCTACTGTTGAGAGATTATTTTTTTGATAACGACGGGCATACACGCGCAAATGGCGTGCAAGGTGGCAAGATACACTTCTTCGCCCTGCCCGTAAGGATCGGGAATTTCCCTTCCGCACAGCTCGAAAAAGCTTGTCACCTTCCCGTCGTTCGGGAAATGAGCGCGTTGCGCCTCCTCCATGCAGACGACGGCGAACGCCTCGCCGACGAGTTTTTCGCTTAGACGGCGGGAACGGAATTTGGGAGAAAGCGAAAGCTTCTCTTTTGCGAGCGCCTCTTTTGCAAGCGGATTGACGGGATTTCCCTCGACGGCGGAAATACCCGCCGACTGTACGGTGTACCACGCGATCTTGCGTTTTTTCAGCTCCGCACGAAGCGCCGCCTCCGCCATGGGCGAACGGCAGGTATTGCCCGTGCAAACGAATACGATTTTCTTATGTTTCATTGCCCACTCTCCCGAATGCACGCGTCAAGCGGTTCATGACCCCGTCCATAACGCCTCCGCTCAGGGTCGGCTCGATTGCGATTAACAGGGTCGATTGTCGCTCTGCCAGACGAAGCAACGCGTAAAGTCTGTTTGCCATGTCCTCCCCGCTCTTTCCCAAACTCAATCCGCGGAAGCCCGCGGGCACGATTCCCTCCTCCGCCAAAATGCAGGGAGTTCCTCCGCCCGCCTCCTCGGCTTGATATGCTCTGAGCGCAAGCTCCAAATCTTCCTTTAAAAAGTATGCGGTACGGCAACGCGGAGTGTAGTGCTGATAAGCCATACCGGGACTCTTGGGCTGTTCTCCCGTTTGGGGCACGTACACGCCGCAATCGCCCGCAACTGACGCGATCATCTCCCTTGTCACGAGCCCTGCGCGCAAGATAACGGGGATTTTCCCCGTACAGTCCAAGACCGTGCTCTCGATGCCGCCCGAACAAGCTCCCCCGTCCAAAATGAGGGCAAGCTCGCCGTTAAAGTCGTCGTAGACGTGTTCCGCCGTGACGGGCGAAACGTGTTTACTGCGGTTTGCGCTTGGCGCGGCGATCGGGATATTGACCTCTCGCAAGAAGGCTTGCGCCGCTTCCGAAGACGGTACGCGGATCGCAAGCGTATCGAGCCCGCAAGATACGAACCTGCTCACCTTTCCCGTGGAAGGATAAACCATGGTGAGCGGACCGGGAAGGAATGCCTTCCGCAATTTTTCCGTATAGGCGGGCGCGCCGTCTACAAGTCCGCCGATATCGTAACCGCGGTGAACGTGTACGATGAGCGGATTGTTTGCGGGGCGTCCCTTCAAAGCGAATATTTTTTGAACGGCTTCGTCGCTGAATGCGTCCGCGCCCAAGCCGTACACCGTTTCCGTATGGAACGCGACGAGTTCCCCGCGCCCGACGAGCTCGCGCGCCGCACGGAGCGAGGACGGCGTAACGGGCATTATTTGCGTGTTCATTCTTCGGGTATCCCCGTCGGTTCGGGGAAAACGTCCCCGAAATCCCGATCGTTCCAATCGGGAGGAGGCGCCGCGCCCGGTTCTTCGTTGGGGCGGTTCTGATCCTCCACGTCCACGAACTTGGTGCTTTCGCCGAGGAAGCGAAGCTGGATCCTGCCCAACGCGCCGTTACGGTGCTTGGCGAGAATGATTTCCGCCGCCCCTTTCACGACGCTTCCCTTGGCAAGCTCTTCCGCCGTCGCCGTCACGTCGGGACGGTTGATGAACATAACGATATCCGCGTCCTGCTCGATTGCGCCCGATTCGCGCAGATCGGAAAGCTGAGGCTCTTTGGTTTGAATACGGCGGAGCTGGGAAAGCGCGATTACGGGCACGTCGAGCTCCTTTGCCATAAGCTTCAAATCGCGCGTAATGGAAGCAATTTCCTGCTGTCTGTTTTCGCTGTTGCGGTAGTTCTCCCCCCCGCTCATGAGCTGAATATAGTCGATCATGATCAGGTCTATCCCGCCCGTCTGCGAAGAAAGCCGTCTGCACTTCGACAAGATTTCCGCCGGCGTAACGCGGGAGGAATCGTCGATAAAGATTTTTGCCTTTTTGAGCTTATCGCCCGCAAGCAAAAGCTTTTTCCATTCCGACTGCACGAGCTTACCCGAAAGCGCCTTTTCCATACTTACCCCCGCGTGGGCGCACAAAAGCCTTTGTACGAGCTGCGCGCGAGGCATTTCGAGCGAAAACACGGCAGCGGTTTTCCCCTTGTTCAGGCAGACGTTTTCCACGATGTTCATGGAAAGCGAAGTCTTTCCCATACCGGGGCGCGCCGCGATGACGATAAGGTCGGATTTCTGCAAACCGTTGGTAATGCGGTCGAGGTGCGTAAAGCCCGTTTCCGCACCTCTGAAGGCGTTGGGGTTAGATTGGATCTCCTCGAATTTATCGATGACTTGATGCACGACGACGCCGTCGGCAAGTCCCGCCAAAGCAGAACCGTCCTCCTTGCGCGAAATGTCGTACACCGCCTTTTCCGCAAAGGCGACCGCTTCCCGCTCGTCGGGGCTCTTCATGCTGTTCTCGATAATCTCCTTGGCGGCGCGGATAAGCAAGCGGTTGACTGCGTCCCTGCGGACGATTTCGAAATATTGTTTAAAGTTCGCTGCCGACGGCGTGATTTCCGCAAGCTCGGTGATATGGCGAAGCCCGCCCGCCCGCTCCAAAGCGCCGTTTCTCTCCAAACAGTCGGTAAGCGTAACGACGTCTACGGGCTTGCGCGCGCCGTAAACTTCTTTCATCGCCGAAAGAATAACACGGTGCGATTCCTGATAAAAGTCGTCCTCTTTGAGTGTTTCCAAAAGATCGGACTGGATTGCTTCGTCGATGATAATACAGCCTAAAAGCGCTGCTTCCGCGTCCAAATTATGCGGCATCTGATTTACTGCCATAAGTGTTTCCTCGATCGGTATTTCGGTTTAGATTTTTTCGAACTCGTTAAGCGCGTCCTCAAACTCCCGCATGGCGACGAGGTAAGTTTCCTTCTTTGTAAGATCCGCGCCGGCAATGCGGAGAAGGGACACGGGATCGGTACTGCAACCGCCCGAAAGGAATCGGAAATAATCTTTGACAGCGGGTTCCCCTTCCTTCAAAATTCTATTTGCGATGCATACGGCGGAAGTAATTCCCGTTGCGTACTTATACACGTAAAACGAGCGGTAGAAGTGCGGAATACGCGCCCACTCGATTTCGATATCCTTATCGTGCGTGACCGCTTCGCCGTAATACTTTTTGTTGAGCCCGTAATAGAGCTCGGACAAATTGTCTTTATTGAGCGGCTCGCCCGCTTCCGCCATGGCGTGCGCCTTTTCCTCGAACTCCGCGAATTGCGTTTGACGGAACAGAGTAGTGCGAATCATATCCATGAAGTAGTTCAATAGATACTTTTTCAAACGCTTATCGTCCGTCGTTTTAAGCAAGTATTTTAAAAGCAATACTTCGTTTACGGTGCTTGCGACCTCCGCCACGAAAATAGTATAGTCGCACTTGGAGTAGGGCTGATTTTTGTTGGAAAAATAAGAATGCAACGAATGCCCCATTTCGTGCGCGATCGTGAAAATATCGTTCGTCGTTTTCTGATAATTCAAAAGCACGAACGGATGATTTCCATAGATACCGATCGAATAAGCCCCGCTACGCTTGCCATCCGTTTCGCATACGTCGATCCAACGCTCGTCCTTGCCCTTTTTGAGCAAAGCGTTATACTCTTCGCCGAGCGGAGCGAGCCCCTTCAACACGAGCTCGTATGCATCCTCGTAAGAAAGGCGAAGTTCCGCGTTTTCCACAAGCGGCGTGTGTAAATCATAAACGTGCATCTCGTCGTATCCGAGCGTCTTTTTCCGAACCTTCATATAGCGGTGCATGACGGGCGCGCACTCGTTTACGGTGTTTACAAGATTGTCGTACACGCTTTTGTCTACGTCCTCGCCCAAAAGCGCCATTTCGAGGCAGGAAGCATATCCGCGCACGTTTTTATAAAAAATATCTTGCTTCACGTTGCTATGATAAGTGGAAGAAAGCGTGTTGATGAGTTTGCGATACGCGGAATAGTAAAGCTTGAACGCCTCAGCACGCTTCTCGCGATCGCTTCCGAACATGATCACCGAATAAAGCCCGTGCGAGAGTTGCTGTTTCTTCCCCTCGTATTCGATTTCAGGCAAATTCAAATCGGCATTGTCGAGCATCTCGAACGCCTCGTTCGCCGCGTTCATGGGCTCCTGCGTCTGTGCCAAAATGCGCTCTTCCTTTTCGGAAAGAATGTATTTCTTCTTCGCTTTGATGCGGGAAAGCATATAATCGTAATCGCCCAGCAATTTGCTCTTGCAGAGCTTATCGAGCGTTTCTTCCGGAAGAGCGGAAATTTCGGGCATGGCGAAAGACGTTTCCGCGCCAAGACGGGACATCACGGTCATGATGCGCGAAAGATAGGAATTGTACTTGGAATCGCGCACGTCCTCGTCATGGTGCAGGAAAGCATAGAGATACACGCGCAGAAGTTTGATTTCCACCTCTTCCTCCGCCTTGAAATATTTCAAAACGTTTTCGGGTGTGTTTAACGTTCCGCGATAAGCCGAAAAATCAAGCGCGCCGCTTACTTCGGCAAACGCCTTTTCCCACGCTTCGTCGTCCGCAAATACGTCCTCCACTTTCCATTTGTATTCGGTTTTTACTTCGCTTCTTTCCATGTCATGTTACTCCTTATTCAAATAAAATTTTAATTTTTAAAGCTGTGAATGGGTGCGGGAATCAGCCCGCCGCGCCCCACGAATTTAGACGAATCGCCCCCGTGTACGGGCATGACGGGCGCAACGCCCAGAAGCCCTCCGAAATTCACTTCGTCCCCCACCTTTTTGTCAGGCGCGGGAATGATGCGCACCGCCGTCGTTTTGTTGTTGATCATGCCGATCGCCGCCTCGTCCGCGATGATCGCCGAAACGGTCGTTGCGGGCGTGTCGCCGGGGATCGCGATCATGTCGAGCCCCACCGAGCAGACGCAGGTCATGGCTTCGAGCTTGTCGATGGAAATTTTCCCCGCCGACGCCGATTCGATCATGCCGATGTCCTCGGACACGGGAATGAACGCGCCCGAAAGTCCGCCGACGCGCGAGGACGCCATAACGCCCCCCTTTTTCACCGCGTCGTTGAGCATGGCGAGCGCCGCCGTCGTGCCGTGACAGCCCACGACTTCCAGCCCCAATTCTTCCAAAATATGCGCTACGGAATCCCCGCGGGCGGGCGTGGGCGCGAGCGACAGATCGACGATGCCGAACCGCGCGTTCAGGCGGGAAGCCGCCTCTCTTGCGATAAGCTGACCCGCACGGGTGATTTTAAAAGCCGTACGCTTGATGGTTTCCGCCGCGTCCGTCAAGTCGGCGTCGGGAACGGATTTGAGCGCGTGCTGTACGACGCCCGGACCGGAAACCCCCACGTTGACGACGGTATCCGCTTCCCCCACGCCGTGGAAAGCCCCCGCCATGAACGGATTGTCCTCCACCGCATTGCAGAACACGACGAGCTTTGCACAGCCCAGCCCGTTCTGCATTTTGGTGAGCTCCGCCGTTTCCTTAATGATCCCGCCCATTGCGCGCACCGCGTCCATATTGATGCCCGAGCGGGAAGAGCCGACGTTAACGGAGGAGCAGAGCCGCTCCGTTTGCGCGAGCGTTTCGGGAATGGTATTCAAAAAGACTTCTTCATAGTCCGCCGTACCCTTATGGACGAGCGCAGTATAGCCGCCCAAAAAATCAATGCCGAGCTCTCTTGCCGCCCTGTCCAGCGCCTTACCGACGAGCGCGCTCTTAGACGGGAACGCCGCCGTTAAAAGGGACACGGGCGTAACGGACACCCGCTTGTTGACGATAGGAATGCCGTACTCCCGCGAGAGCGATTCCGCCGTACCCACAAGCCGATCCGCCTTTTTCATCACGCGGTCGTACACCGCCTTCGCCGTTTCCTCGGCGCTTCCGCGAATGCAGGACAAGAGGGACAGCCCCATCGTTACCGTGCGGATATCGAGGTGCTCCTTTTCGATCATTTCGATTGTTTCGAGAACTTCGTAAGTATTGAACATGAATACGCTCCGAGCGCTAAATTTTATGCATGGCGTCGAAAATATCCGCGTGCTGAATACGCACCGTCATGCCGATTTCTTTTCCCAATTCTTCGAGCTCGGAAGACAGCTTGGAAAAATCCACGCTGCTCTCCGAGGTATCCGCAAGCATGATCATGGCGAACTGATCCCCAAGCAGCGTCTGCGAAATATCCTCGATATTGATGTTGCGTTCAAACAAAAATCCGCTCACTTTGGCGATGATCCCACGCCTGTCCGAGCCCGTGACCGTTACGACTGCGCGCATTGCTCTTCCTCCTCGATCGGTTCGTATTCGATAAGTAAATTCCCCTGCGATACGATTTTATAGGTCTTCCCTTCCTCGAAAGGCGGGAAGTCCTTCTCGCCGTCCACGTAAATTTGGCGATGCATTACCTCGTCCCGCTTGATGTTTTTCACGGCGAACACGGCGACGTTCACGTCGATGCCGTCGTGCGTCGTCCAATCGTCCACGTACTCGAAGGGAAGAGTCGCGCTCTCTTTAAGCCCCACCGATATAAAGCGCATCGCCTTGTAATAGGCGTTGCAACGCTTGTAACTGATTCCCATGTAAGGAAACAAAAAGATGAGATACAGTCCCACCAACACGCAGGTAACGGCAATGACCCAAGTTCTGTTCGGGTCTTTATAGGGGAGCATGATGTAGTAAGTTACAAAGCCGACAAGCGCCAAAAAAACGGCGAGCGTCGCCCCGATAAAGCCCCAGAGGAGCTTTTTGCGCTGTATCCTTACCTTCCAAAAATCGCTGTCGTCATAAAGCTTTATCATAATTTCCTTATTCCCGCGCAAACGCGCATTTTTTACTGAGCGATGAACAATACGCCAAGGGTGTTTCTTCCGCAGTGTCCCGTAATGACCGAGCCCGCGACCGTTTCCAAAACGGTATCGAAAGTGAAATACTCCGCCACCTTTCGGCGGGCGCACTCCACGAGCTCCGCGTCCGCACTGCTATGCGTGATAAAACAGCGCGTCCTGTCGTATGCGGGATACTTCTCGGCAAGATCGGCAATATACGCGGAAATGCACTTTTGCATACTGCCTCTGTACTTTTTTTCCGCCACGAGCTGTCCGTCCTCCATTTCGATAAGCGGGTGAATTTTGAGAATGTTTGCGCCGTACATTGCCATGCGCGAGCAACGCCCGCCCTTATACAGATAATCGAGCCTGTCCGGAACAAAGGATGTGTTTATTTTGGGAATGAGTTTTTCCGCTTCCCTTACGATTTCCTCGGCGGACATTCCGCTTTCCTTGAAATCGCAGATCTTCATGACCAGTAAGCCTTGCCCCGAAGAGAGCGCGCGGGAATCGACGACAAACACCTTCCCCCCGAACTTCTCCGCCGCCTTCTGTGCGTACGAACACGCCGCCGACGACTTGGAGGATATATTTACGTGAACGACCGTTTTCCCCTCGTCTACGTATTTGGCAAAAAACTCCTCGTAATCCCCCGTGCTCGGCGCGGCGGTTTTGGGAAGCTGTTTGGTTGTTTCCACGTAGGAGAAGATGTCCTGCGGGGTAATGTTCACGCCGTCCAAAAAGCTGTCCGTTCCCAAGATAACGGAAAGCGGCATGATCCCGATACCCCTTTCCCCGATGCTTGCGCCGAGGTCGCAGGTGCTGTCTGCGGTAATTTGAATCATTCGAAACCTCCGAGTTTTTTATAATCCGAAAAAGCCGAGAATTTTTTCACGGAAATTCTCCAAGCCAGTGGAATACCACTTCCATTTGATCGCCCACTTCGGCACGACGGAGGCGATATCCGTCAACTTCAAACAACCCACGTCGCGGGCGTCGGTGCTGTTGTCGCGGTGGTCGCCCAAGAAAAAGATTTCCCCCTCGCCCACCGTCACGGGAACTACGTTGCCCCGTTCGTCGTAATCGAGCACGCCGTAGTTGCCGAGCGCGTCCTTTTTCACCTCGTTGGGTTTCCCGCCCAAAACCCCGCCGAAATCGGACTGTTTGGCGGAAGAATGCGTATAGACGTACGGCTCGTCGAGTGCGGAAAAGGCGTCCTCTCCGCTCTTTTTTAAATACACCACGCCGTCCTTGCAGTACAGGCTGTCGCCCTCGACGGCAATCAGGCGCTTAATGATGTAGTACTCCTCTTCGCCGTGCGGTTGATATTTGTCGGGATAACCCGTCACGTCGATGATCACCACGTCGCCGCGAACGGGCGTTTCCCGCTCGTCGGTAAAGAGGCAGTCCCCGCCCTCGAACGTTTTTTGCATGGAACTTCCGATGACCACGAGCGGAGGATACCGACGGTTGAGGTATGCGTTCACGGAGAGCAACACCAACAGGCATACGGCGAGCGCACAAAATATATTCGCCGCAACCGTGCTCCAAGAGACGCTTTTTTTGCCGTAGAGGGGCGCGGGGCGGTTCAACTCTGCCCCCCCGTGTGCTTCACGCGTTTTTTGAGCTCGTCGGGCGAAAGCATGACGACGCGCCCGCACGTTAAACATTTCATTTTGTAATCGGCCCCCGTCCGCACGATTTCCCACTCCTTTCCGCCGCAAGGGTGCGGCTTTTTCGTTTCGATCCTATCTTTGAGTTTATATTCCGTCAAATCCATATCACGTTATTGATGAGCACTTCCGATTGCGAGAGAAAGCGAACGGACACCGCGCCTTTGAAGTCGCTCAAATGCACGCCCGTTTCCGATTTGAAATCGTCGTGCCCCAAAAGAATGCTCTTCCACTTTCCGCCGCCCTCGATACGCACCTCCGCGGAATAACCCGCGCTCTCGTCCTCGGAAGCGTCCATAAAAAAGGTGACGAGAATGGAAGTGTTTTCGGCGCAGTAAGCGTCGAAATTGAGCGCGGAACCCTCGGGCGGTTCGTAACGCGGTTCGCCCACGCGGTAGGACACGATACCCGACGGCGAAGTAATCCCCAAGATCCCGCCGTAGCCCGGTTTGAGCGTCACCTCAGATTTTCCTTTCATAAAGCAATCGGCAACGGAACGAATACGGCGGCGATAGCCAACGAAGCCGTTCCGGTCGTCCTTGCTCGTATAGATGACCCGACTTGCAGGCGTGCTGTTCGCGTACTGCTTATCGAGCGTCACCTCTAAAATTTTGGAAGTAACGGAAAATCCGTTGGAATAGTTGGCGAACGAATACACGAGCGCGCGCTTACTGCCCGTAAACACGCTGAGCGGAACGACGCCGACGTTGTCCTCGTATAAATTTTCGCTTTTGCCTAAAATTCTCGTCCAATCCCGCGCCTTGGAATCGGTAATTTTCTCGGTAAAGAAGATACCGAATTCGCGGATCTCCCCCTTTCCGTCGAACTCGCTGCGGACGGTAAGGTTTCCGTTTTCGTCCTCTTCCATGCCGATTTTGACGGGACTGCTGATAAACACCAGCCTGCCCTTCAAATATTTATCCAAAAATAAGTTGATATTCTCCTGCGAGTGCGAGCCGACGAGCCCGTTCCCGTGCGCGGAGAAAAGAATGGATTTTTCCACCTTGGGATTGATGAGGCGGAAGGTATCGTAAACGCGGTCGTAGTCGTATTTCGCATCGTTGATGGCGGAAATGAGAAGCACGGGGCAATTTACGTAAGGCGCGTAGCTCTGCGAATCGATTCCCGCGATGAAGCGGTGACGCTCCTCGTTGAAAATTTGTTGCGTATCCGAAAATTTATCGATCCCGCGATAGGCGAGCCAGCCCGCCGCGCACACGGAAATCATACAGGAAATGGGTGCGTAGGGCGCGATTTTGAAAAGGATCTCTCCGCCCGTTCTCAGCCCGATCGCTCCCACGTTGGTAACTTCTTTGCGGGTCGCGAGATACCTTACGCCGTAGCGCGCCACGCAAGCCCATTCGTACCAGCTCGTTTCCTTTGCCGTAGGATTGGCGTATACGAGATGCTCGCCCGCCCGCGCATAGTTGGCGTAGTCCACGTTTTTAGGGTACTGTGTACACTTATCGGTACCGTTCGCCCCGCAATAGTCCACGCAGAGCACGCCGTACCCGCGGTCGAGAAACCGCTTATAAAAATCCTCGTCGAAGCCGAAACCCGCTTCGAATAAGATCATAACGGCGGGAAATTCCTCCACGCCTTCTGGAAAAGCATAGCAAGCGTAAACCTTTACTCTGCCCGCACCCGTTTCCCGCCCGTAAAAACATATTTCACGGTACACGAAACCGCCCTCTCTCCGCTCGGAGAGAATCTCTTCGTTTAAGGGTAATTCGCTGTCGAAATCCCGCCAAAGCGTTACCGGCGTCAATATCGTAGCCACTTCACACCTCACTCCATCGTAATTTTGGAACCGTGCCGTTCCGTTGCTTTCGTAACGAACAACTTTTTATCGATCCTATGCCGAAGCTCTTCGACGTGGGAGATGATCCCGATCGAAAAATGCTCGCCCTTCAATTTTTCCAAACTGTCCATGACGGTATCCACGAGCCTCTCGTCCAGCGTCCCGAACCCCTCGTCGAGAAAAAAGAACTCGATGGGACGAAGGGAGCGGGCGCAGATCTCCCCGCTGAGCGCAAGCGCTAACGCCAAGGACACGAGAAAGGTTTCCCCGCCCGAAAGCGTATAGACTCCGCGCGCTTCCCCGCCGTTGAAGTTGTCGCCCACCACGAATCCGTCTTGGTAGCGCAAAAAATATCTTCCGTCGGTGAGAGCCAAAAGCCGACCGCTCGCATTCGCCGCAACCGTCTGCAAATACTCCTCCGCAACGTACTCCATAAATTTATTGCCGTCGATCAGCTTTTTGAGGCGCTCGTACAGCTCCGCCTCCTTGCGCTTTCCGGCAAGCTCTTTCGTAAGCTCTTTTTTAACGAGGATATCCCGTTCCGCACGCGCGATCTCCTGCGTCTTTACCGCCGCCGCCCGCGCGATCTCCTTCACGGCGCGCTCCGCTTCTGCGAGCCGTACCTTACAGGCGCGCACGTTTTCGTCCGTCGCCTCGGAAAAATCCTCTTTTTTGAGTTCCCTCAGCCGTGCCCGCGCCGCCGCGTATTCCTCGCGGTAAGCTTCCACTCTCCGCCGCGCGCTCTCCGCGTCGCCGTGCTTCTCCGTAAGGGCTTCCGCCTCCGCTCCGCTCTTGAAATCCCCCTCTGAAAGCGCCTCGGATAGCCGTTTTTCCGCCTCCGAAAGCCGTTCCTTTGCGGAATTTACGCGCTCCGAAGCGAGCGCGGTATTCGTGCGCGCCTCCTCTAAGAGCCGTGCGGCGCGCGCCGAACGCTCGGCAAACGCTTTCCGCGCTTCCTCCGCAGAGCGCAACTTCCCCTTCAACGCTTCTAACCCCTCGTCCAGAGGAATGGAGGCAACGAGCGCTTCGTATTCCGCCTTCATGCGCGTCCTGTCCGTTTGCAAAGCTTGGAGCTTTTCGAGGTGTACCCGATATCCCCCGCGCGCCTGTTCGAGCGCGACCCGCTTTTCCTGCGCCGCCTTTCTGCGCGCCTCCAACAAGCGGAATTCCTCCTCGATGCGGGAAAAGTCCGTACTCTCCCCCTCGGCAAGTTTGCCGTATTTTTCAACAAGCGGTTCGCTGTCGGGCGCAATTGCGGGGTGCTTTTCCGTCAAACCGACAAGTTCGCCCTTAAACACGGCGTATTCTCCGCGCAGGAAACTCTCTTTGGCGTAAGCGGACGCATACTCGTTGAAGTCCGCGCTCCCGCAGGCATCGAGCTCTCTTTGGATCTCTTCGCACGCGCGGTCGTAGTTAAAATCACGGTACGACGCCGCTTCCTCGGCGTATTCCCGCTCGGTATCGGTAATTTTTCGTTTGAGCTCTTCCGCCTGTTTTCTGTCCCGTTCGGAAAGCTCCGCCTGTTTGACGCGCTCCGTAAGCGCGCGGATCTCGGTTTCTATTTCTTCCGCTTTTCCCTCGCCGAGAGATTTCGCTCCCGCCTCCGCGCGGACGAACGCCTCGTTTGCTTCTTTTGCCGCACGCTCGGCGAAGAGGAGCTTCGCCTTGGCGTCCCGTTCTTCGCGCGCCGCCCTGCTTACCGCCGACGCCTTTTCCAAACGGGAAAGCTCCGCGTTGAGCGCCGCCATGCGCTCCCTGCGCGCTTCCAGCTTTTCCATTTCGCGCTCCGCTTCGATCGCGGCCTTGCGCGTTTTATAGAGCTCGGAAAGACGCTTTTCTCTCTCTCGCGCCTTTTCCTGCACTTCTTCCGCCTGTTTTTCCTGCTCCGCAAGCGATTTCAATTCCCGCTTCGCCCCCGCGATCCCCTCCTCCGTAACGGAAAGATAGGGCTCTATGCGCGCTTCCAATACGCTCGCCTCGTTCTTCGCGGCGGTATATTTCGCGCCCGTCCGCTTGACGAGCCCCTCGCCGTACCGCTCCAAATCGAAGAGCCGTGCAATGAGTTTCAGCCTGTCCGAACGGGCGGATTTCACGAACTGCGCAAATTCGCCCTGCGGAAGCGCGATGCATTTTTCGAAATCCCGCTGTTCCAGCCCGATGATCTTACCGAGCAATGCGCCCGCGTCGCGCGAGCCCTCCGCCAATGCCGAAAGTTTTTCGCCCTCCCGCTCGTAAACGCGCACGCTTTGTTGGGAATTTTTGCGTTTTATTTCCCGCTCCACGCGGTACTGCCGCCGCTTTCCGCCGTACACGATTTCAAATTCGAAATTAACGTACGCCTTGTCCAAGCGGTAATTGACGAGGCTTGCGGTCACGGCGTCTTTGGCGTCCAAACGCGAAACCTTGCCGTAGAGCGCAAACACGATGCTGTCGAGAACGGTGCTCTTGCCCGAACCCGTATCCCCGAAAATGCCGAAAATACCGTATTCGAGCAGGGCGCGAAAATCCACTTCCGCCCGCTCCGAAAAGGAATTGATGCCGCACAGCTCCAAATAGACAGGCTTCATACTTCCTCCTCCAAGAGCGCGAGAAAAGCGGTTTTGAGTTCCTCGGGTGCCTCTTCTCCGAATTTAGACGTATAGTATTGCCCGAACAGCTCCTCGGGCGACAGGGCGGAGCGCAGAACGGTTTCCCGAACCTCGTCCGTATTCACCCGCGTGATCAAAGAAACGAGCCCCTCGTTCGCCTCGCGCAGATCCCGCGTTTCGCCTGCGGTCAAGGGCGCGGTGAGCTGTAAGGTGAGCTCTATAAGCGTGTTATCGTAATTCTTTAAAAGCTTAACGGCGTCCGCCACGCCGCGCGCTTCCAAACGGACGAGCCGTTTGCCCGAATTCAGCGGGATTTCCTTTTCCAACACGACTTTCCCGTCCCGCGCTTCCAAAAGCATGACGCATTTTCGGATATTCGCTTCGTCGAAAGAATATTGCAAGAGAGATCCGCTGTAATAGGCGTTTTCGCCGACCCGCTGTTTTTTATGAAGATGACCGAGGGCGGTGTATCCGTATTTTGGCAGAACTTCGGGCGGGACGACGCGTGCGCCGCCCAAATCGATCCCGCGTTCCCCCTCGCTGGTAACTCCGCCCAAGACGAAAAGATGCGTCAACAAAACGTAAGGCGTTTTTCCGTCGTAGCCCGCGTTCCCTTTTTCGATCCAACGCGCCGCCCGCTCGGAATAACTCTCGTCCGATTTCCCTTCCCGCATACGCGCCTCGTTGGGATAGGGAAGAGCGTTGATATACACCCTCTCCCCCCTTTCGTTTTCAAACAAAAGATAGCGTTCGCCCGAAGCGACGACCTTAACGGGACGGTTCCCCCCTACGGGAAAGCAAACGGGACGGTTCCCGAAGATATAAACCCCTTCGTCGGCGCACACGGGCGCGCTTGCGGCAAGCCTTATGCCGTCGTCGTGATTTCCGCTCACGAGCACCACGGCGCGCGAATCCCCTGCAAGCTTCTTTACGGCGGCAAAAAACGCTTCCTCCGCTTCGGCGGACGGAAGATAGGTATCGAAAACGTCTCCCGCGACGAGAACGAGCTCCACCTGCTCTTCTTCGCAGATGCTTACAATTTCGTCGAGAGCGGCGATTTGCTCGCCGAGCCGCTCCGCTTCCATTAAGCGTTTACCGAGGTGCCAATCGGACGTGTGCAACAGTTTCATTCGCTTGCCTAAAAATTTTCCGCTTTGCCCGAAAATGAGGTTGCATTCGGGCGCGGGTTATGATATACTATTATACACCGCCGCGCCGAAAAAAGCAAGCGTTGACAATCGTTTCTGAAAACAAATTCTACTGCCGCCGAGGGATATTATGTCGTTTTGCACCTATTCCAAAGAGTTCACCGCAAACCTCTATACGAGTGTGGAGAACGCTTTCGTAACAAAATACCTGCCGATCGCCGACGGGGACGCCGTTCGCGTCTATCTCTACGGGCTGTATCTTTGCCAATGCGCGCAGGAATTCGATGCGGAAAACGCCGCCAAACTTTTAAAGCTGACCCCCCAAAAGCTCGTGGATATTTACAAGTTCTGGGAGGAATTCGACCTCGTACATATCCTTTCCCGCGATCCGCTGTTCGTGGAATATCTGCCCGTAAACTCTGCGGTCGGAAAACCCAAGCCTATTCGCGCGGAAAAGTACGAAACCTTTAACCGCGGTTTTTACAGCCTTCTGCAAAGGGCGAAAAAAGAGTTTAAACCCTACGAAATGCAACGCATTCTCGAATTTTTGGAAAACAACCCGATGGAACCGCAGGCACTTTTGCTCGTTGCCGAATACTGCGTAAAAAAGGACGGCGACAAAATTACTTGCAACCACATTCTCAATAAGGCGAACAAGCTCTGCCGCGAGCAAAAACTCACCTACGAACAGGTGGAGCGCGACCTTGCCGACTTCAACCTGCACGAAAAGGAGCTGAGCAAAATTTTCACCCTGCTCGGCATTTACAAAAAGCCTGCGGAAAGCGACTACGAATATTTGGACAAATGGTCCTCCCGCGGGATAGAACTTCGCGCCGTGATCGCCGCGGCGGAAACGCTCGGCAAAGGCACCCTTTCCTCCCTCGACCGTCTTGTGGAGGAACTCGTCGAAAAGGACGCCAAGACGGAAGAGAGCGCGCGGGAATATTTGAAGCGCAGGGAGGAGCTGACCGCCGTCGTGTTCGGCGTTGCGCGTCGCCTCGGCGTAAAGGTGCAAAACCCCCGCCCTTACAGCGACGAATACGCGGAGAAATGGCTGGAACGCGGGTACGACGAGGAGAGCCTTTCCCTCCTTGCATCCCTCTGCATGAAGCTCGGTTACGGCTTCCCCGAAATGGACGCCCTCTTGGAGAAACTCTATGCGGAAGGCGTCGTGGACGCAAACGGCGTGCGTGAATACTGCCTCTCCCGCGACAAACAACTGCGCCTTCTGCAAAAAATCCAATCGGTTTGCGGAGTCGTCAAAAAAACGCAATCCGCGCTCGATATGCTCTCAGCATGGCGGAGCTGGAATTTCTCGGACGAAATGATCTTAGAGGCGGCAAAGCGGAGCGCCAACGCGGGAGCCCCCCTGCCCTACATGAATAAGCTTCTTTCGGAATGGAAGCGGGAGGGTTGCTTCACGCCCGCCGCGCTTGCCGACAGACAATCCGCCCCTGCGCCCCGCGCGCAAAAAAACGATTTCAGAAGCGAAGCGGCGATTGCCGCAGACGAGCGGAGCGAACGCGAAAGACACTTTGCGGAGCTTCGGCAAAGAGCGCAACAGCGGGCGGACAGAGCCCGCGCGGCGGCCGAAAAGAGCCTCCCTTTCAAGAACGCCGAAAGCGCGATCAAGAAAGGCGAGATCGAGCTTGCGCGCGCGGAGATCTACTCCCCCGACCGCGTACCCGCGCTGACCCTGCAGCTCGAACAGGCAAGACGGGCGCGCACCGAAGCGCTTGCCGAGCTGCGCCTTACGGAACAGGATCTATCGCCGCAATACGCGTGCAAGCAGTGCTCGGACACGGGATTTTTGCCGAGCGGCAAAATGTGCAACTGCTATCATAAATAACTCCAAAAATAACGGATTTGCCCCTAAAATGCAATACAATCGCGTTTTTCGGACTTATTATGTCACACATAGTACTCAAAAAGAGAGGGCGGAATGCTTGTTCCGTCCTCTCTTTTTGGGATAAGTATTCTTATTCGTATTCGCCGTAATCGCGCCTGTCGCCGTCGCGGCGCGGAGGCGGACAGTTGTCCTCCCATTTGCACTTCTTTTTGTCGGGTTTAGGCGCGGCTTTCAAATCGACGAGCACGACGTCGACGCCGATCTTTGTAACCTGTTTCAGCTCGATAAACAAATCGGATTTACAAAAGCGCAACCCTTTTCCGCCGGGCACGACGATGCCGAGCACCTTCCCTTCGGGATAGGTAAACACTACGTCGCTCACGCGCCCCAGCCGTTTGCCGTCCGCGAGGTTGACGACCTCTTTCTTTTTTAATTCGCAAAAGCTCGTTTCCACACTCCTATTGTATGCGAAGCGCGGCGCAAAGTTGCCTGTCCCACAAAATAAGAAAAGGCGACCGCCCTGAGACGATCGCTTGATCTTTTTAATTCAACTTTAAAATACTCTCTACGGTCAGTTTGTAGAGCCGTTCCAATTCGGGCATATATTCCGCCACTTCCATACTGCCCCCGCGAAGGATTTCCGTTACCACAACGACCTTTTCGTACAGTGCGGTAAAGCCCAAGTTCTGCGCCACGCCTTTAATGGTATGCGCCGCGCGGAAGGCTTCCTCCTGCACGCCGTTTTCAAGCGAAGTTTTCAAAAGCTCGAAGCTCCCGTCGGCGGGGAACTTTTTCACGAACCGCAAAACGCGATCCTCCGTCATGAACCGTCCCAATACCTCGCGGTAATTACCGCCTATCGTCTGATATAATTCTTCCGTCGTCATAACTTTCCTCCCGTCAAGAATCGCACTTCGTCCGAAGCGGTAAATCGATGCCCTTCATGCTCTCGTCATAGAACAAGCATCTCTGCTTGCCCGCGTCCTTCGCCGCGTAAAGCGCCATATCCGCCAAGCGGAAGAGCTCTTCGTAGTCGCGGGAAAAATCGGACGTAGAAATGCCCATGCTGAGCGACGCGTCGTCCTGCTCGAACTTGACTTTAAAGGCGCGGAATATCTTTTTGGCGGAAGCCTCCGCATCGCCGATACATTCCCAAAAAATCATAAACTCGTCGCCGCCGATCCGCGCCGCCACCCCGTCGGAAGGAAGCACGTTTTTGATTTTTGCGGAAATGTTTTTCAGCGCTTCGTCGCCTGCGATATGCCCGTAGGTGTCGTTAATGGCTTTGAAATTATCCATATCCATTACGGCAAGTAAAAATTTCTTTTCGGTCTGTTCGGAGAGTTTTTCCTGAATGATCGACTTTGCGTGCGCGTGGTTCATTAAACCCGTCAGAGAATCGTGCGTAGCCGCCTGCTCCAACGCTTTCATCTTGGAATATTCTTCCGTGATGTCCTCGATTTTACCCACAGTCCCCACGTATTCGTAAGTATCGGTATCGTCGTTCAAATTGTACTGCGTCATGGCGAGAATACGGCAATGTCTGGGCTCGCCGTCCATCTTGACGTCGCACTCGAAGCTCACGATAGAATCGTCGTGCGTGGCGCTGCGAATGAGCTTGCCGAACTCGATCATGTTTTCTTTCCCAAGGCAAGCGATCAGTTTCTCGTCCTCCAAGGGGTTGGGAATGATCATATCCACCCCGAGCTTGTGCGCGCTCTCGTCGAAAAAGCTCACCGTAACGGGATCGGCGTACAGCTCGAACATGATCTCTTTGCTCATCGCCGCGATGAAGCGGTATTTTTCCCGTTCGCGTTCGAACAAATTGATGGTGCGTTTGGAAACGGAAAGCTCCTCGTGGGAAACAACTTCTTTGGTGATCCTGTTGAGGTCTTGCTTGCTGATTTCGCCCACGGAATTCACGCGAAGCTCCACTTGGATCCGATCCGCAACCCATTTGAGCACGCCGAGCAACACGGGGTTAAATGCGCCGCACTCACCGTTTAAAATCATTTCGATTGCCGTTTCGTGCGGAATCGCCTTTTTATAAACGCGTTCGCTCGTGAGCGCGTCGTAAACGTCCGCAAGCGCAACCACCTGCGCGGAAATGGGAATTTCGTCCCCTTTGAGTCCGTCCGGATAGCCTCTTCCGTCGTATCGCTCATGATGCCAACGGCAAATTTCACGGGCAATGCGGACAAGCGGTTCGTTCTTATAAAACGGCATCTTGTCGAGCACTTCCGCTCCGTAAGCGGCATGATTCTTCATCTGCTCGAATTCTTCGGGCGTAAGCCTGCCGGGTTTGTTTAAAATCTTATCGTCGATTCCGATCTTACCGATGTCGTGCAATGCCGAAGCCGTCGCAATCAGAGAAATTTCCTGCAGGGAAAGCTGGTACTTATCCGTCCGCTTCAAGAGGTTTTGGAGAAGAATCTCCGTCATGGTATGGATATGTAACACGTGAAGTCCGCTTTCGCCGTTGCGAAACTCAACGATATGGCTCAGAATATTGATCATGAGCGACTGCTCTTTTTCTTTCTCGTAAATTTGGTCTTCCACGAGCCCGATCAGCCGCTTTTGCTTGGAATAGAGCATGATGGTGTTGATGGCTCTGCGGCGGACGACGAGCGCGTCGAAAGGACGCTGGATATAGTCCGTCGCGCCGAGCTCGTAAGCCCTGTCCATGTAAGACGAGGAATTTTCCGCGGAAATCATAATGACCGGAATATCTTGGATCCACTTGTAGTTGTTCATCATGGCGAGAACCTCGAAACCGTCCATTCTCGGCATTACCACGTCGAGCAAAACAAGAGAAAGCTCCACGCCGTAACTGCGCATCGTGTTGATTGCCTCAAACCCGTCGCACGCCTCTATAACGTCGAATTCTTCCCCCAAAATATCCGCCAAAATAGAGCGGTTCATCTCGGAATCGTCTACAATCAGAATTTTTTGTTTTGCCATGCCAAGTGTCCTCTTTCCCGATATTTGCCGTACATTACAAGAAAATGCGCAAAACGACATATTTATACATTTTACAATATTATAATAACATATTCCGTTTGAAAAATCTACCTTTTTCCCGACAATTTTTGTTTTTTTATAAAAAACAACCCCAAAAAATTTTCTCATTTTTGGGGTTGTTTGGTTATTTTGGAAAAACGATTTGCATTCCCTACGTTACTTGCTTATAAACAGTCCGTCGTCGCCGCAATCGAGCGTTAACGTACTGCCCGCTTCGGGATTCTCCTTTATGATATATTTCGCAAGCAAGGTTTCCGCGCGCGATTGAATAAACCGTTTGAGCGGACGCGCGCCGTAAACGCCGTCGTAACCGTTGTCGGCAAGATACGCCGCGGCGCGTTTCGTTACCTCCAAGTTAATATGCTCCGTCGAAAGGCGCGCCTTCAAACGATCGAGCATAATCTCCACGATGCTATCGATATTCTTCCGCGTAAGCGGTTTGAAAGTGATGATTTCGTCGAGCCTGTTCAAAAATTCGGGACGGAAGTTGCGCTTTAAGAGCTCCTGCACCTGACCGAGCGCACGGGCGGAAATTTCGCCGTCTTCCATACCCTCCATAATGAGCTCCGAACCGAGATTTGAAGTAAGAATGATGATCGTGTTTTTGAAGTCTACGGTGCGTCCCTGCGAATCGGTGACTCTGCCGTCGTCGAGGATCTGCAATAAAATGTTAAATACGTCCGGATGCGCTTTTTCGATCTCGTCGAAAAGGACGATGCAATAGGGTTTTCTGCGCACCGCTTCGGTGAGCGCGCCACCTTCCTCGTAACCGACGTATCCGGGAGGAGCCCCCACCAAACGCGAAACGGAGAACTTCTCCATGTATTCGGACATATCGATACGGACGAGATTACGCTCGTCGTCAAACAAATTCTCGGCAAGCGATTTGGCGAGTTCTGTTTTGCCCACGCCCGTAGGCCCTAAAAACAGGAAAGAGCCGATGGGACGGTTGGGGTCGGATATCCCCGCCCGCGCGCGGAGAATGGCTTCGGAAACCTTTTTTACCGCTTCCTCCTGTCCGATGACACGCTTATGAAGGTCGTCTTCAAGACGGAGAATTTTCTCCCGCTCCCCCTCTTTGAGCCGTGCGACGGGAATCCCCGTCCACCGCGCGACAATACGGTTGATTTCCTCCTCCGTCACCTCGTCCTGCAAAATAGCGTTCTCCCTGCCGCTTACGCTCGCCTTTGCCTCTTCGAGCTGTTTTTCGAGATTGGGCAAATCTCCGTAGCGGAGGCGGGATGCCTTTTCGAGCTCGCCCCGCGTCATTGCGGAATCGATTTCCCCGCGCAGATCGTCTATCTTTTCTTTGAGCTCCTTTTCGGCGCGGATGGCGTTTTTCTCGTCCTCCCACTTCGCCTTCATACCGCGGAAACCCTCTTTGAGCTCGGTGAGCTCCTTCTTCAATGCTTCGAGCCGCGCCTTAGAGAGGTTGTCGCTCTCCTTGGCAAGCGCCTTCTCCTCCACTTCGAGCTGTGTGATTTTACGGCTCATGGCGTCCATATCCGCAGGCATGGAATCGATCTCGGTACGGATCATCGCCGCCGCTTCGTCCACCAAGTCGATTGCCTTATCGGGCAAAAAACGGTCGGAAATGTAGCGGTTTGAAAGCGTCGCGGCGGCGACAAGCGCGTCGTCGTGAATGCGCACGCCGTGGAAGATTTCGAACCGCTCTCTCAGTCCGCGCAGGATCGAAACGGTGTCCTCCACCGTCGGCTCGCCCACAAGCACGGGCTGGAATCTGCGCTCCAAAGCGGCGTCTTTCTCGATAT
>Ga0073906_1002241_pt1 | contig 26073 bp, 19 predicted proteins | sample Inofromicrocosms_FD_65485 | JGI IMG/M metagenome (GOLD analysis project Ga0073906, IMG submission 65485) | Mouse cecum microbial communities from Vienna, Austria - Inoculum for glucosamine and mucus D2O microcosms | ecosystem: Host-associated > Mammals > Digestive system > Large intestine >...
CCGGTTTCGCCGGCAAGAAAATACAGATAGCCTTCAAGTATGGCTCCGACACCAACGGCGCCGATACCTGGGAAATCCGCAATGTCACAGTAGAAGCAAGATAATTCTTTCCCCATATAAAAGCCGCCGGAGTGTATCCAGTCTCCGGCGGCTTTTATTCTACTCTTATTTATTTCATTTTCTTAATTTTAAATTGTTTAAATACCATGAGAAGATTTACAACAACATTGATATTCCTGACAGTTTTTCTGACGCTGCAGGCCGGGTACACAAAGGGTTATTACGACCGTATGGACGGCAAACAGAAGGAGGAACTGAAGAGTGCCGTCAAACAATGCGTGTCGTCGCACCGCAAGCTGGTATATGGCGAATTGCCTCAATATTGGCAGTATACCGACGTTTACCCCGAGCTCGTCAACGGCAACAAACGGTGGTGGGACATGTATTCCGACCGCATGTGCCTTATTTATGAATATCAGACGGCATTCCAGAGCTTTTCCGCCAACAGGATGAACCGTGAGCACAGCGTGCCCAAATCCTGGTGGAAGAAGAACGGCGATGTGGAATATACTCCGGCTTATTCCGACCTGTGGAATCTCTATCCCTCGGATGCCGAGGCCAATTCGGCGAAGCTAAACTACCCTTTCGGGCCTACCGACAAGCCTGTATACGACAATGGCGTCACCAAGGTGGGTTATCCCAAGACGGGTTATGGCGGTGGCGCCGCCAGAGTCTTCGAGCCTGCCGATGAATACAAGGGCGACTTCGCCCGCGCATTCTTCTATATGGCTTGTGTCTACGACGACATCAACTGGGTGATCAACTACATGTTCCGCAAGGAGGCATGGCCCACGCTCACTCCCTGGGCCATGAACATGCTTCTCCAATGGGCGCGTACCGACAAGGTGAGCCAGAAGGAAATCGACCGCAACAACCTCGTGGAACAGTATCAGGGCAACCGTAATCCCTTCGTCGACTTCCCTGAGCTTGCCGAGTATATATGGGGCGTGCGCACAAGCGAGACATTCATCATAGCCGAGCAGGAGAACACTGACCCGACGCCGCCGATTACCGGCGACCCCACAATCAGCGAACCTGTCAACGGGGAGACCCTCGACTTCGGACAGACTGCCGAGGGCCACAACATCAGTCGTGCCCTACAGATTCGCGGCAGCAATTTCACAAGCCCGTTGTCGCTCAGAGTGATAGGTGCCGACAAAGACATGTACGTACCTGAAGTCACGGAGATACCTGCCTCAACCCTCAATGCGGGCGGCGGCTATCTGCTCAACATCATCTATCGTCCATCGGCTGTCGGCAAGCATGGGGCACGCCTCACGCTCTACGACGGTGGGCTGGATGGGTCAGTGGTCGTGACGCTCAGAGGGGAGGCTCTGCCTGTGCCCGAACTCACGGCTCTTACAGCCCTCGAACCTAAGGATGTCACCGACAGCGCCTATACTGCCTGCTGGTTGCCGGCCGACGGCATCGCCGACTATTATACCGTGACCCGCGTACGCTATAACGAAGAAGGCGAGGAGGCCGAGACCTACGAGACGAATGCCACCGAGCTGCGTTTGTCGGGACGAGATGCCGGCGTCGCCGAGACTTACAGCGTGACATATTCGCGGCTGGGACTTGTCTCGCCCGCATCCAACACCATATATGTCGCCGCCTCCGGCATGGAGTCGATGCAATATGAGGTGCCCTTCCGCGCCATCGGTTCCGACGGATGCATCACAATCCTCTCCGGCGACGGTATGCCGATACGAAGCCTTACCATCACCGACCCCGCCGGACGTGTGTTAATCGTTGACGATGTTCCCGATGCTACTGATATACGGCTGCCGGCAGGAATATATATCATTTACGCTCCCGGACACAAGCCGCATAAAGTGAGGGTATGGTGATTTTTGGGATTTTTGCCGCATTGATTGCGGTAATATGAAAATAATTATTAACTTTGCCACGTGCAAGCAGGATGTAGGCCAAAACCTCTTTAAAGGCTCTGTTGACTCGTATCCCGTCTTGCAAAACGAAACTTGAAAATCAAGGTGCCGCCGCCATGCGCGACGGTACCGTACAATGAACAACTTTTTATGTACAACAGAACAAAAGGCATATTATACATCATCGGCTGCGCTGTGACCGGCATTCTTATGGCAGGGAGTGTCGACGCTCTGGCGTCATATCCCAAGGGGTATTACAACTCTCTTAACGGAAAGTGCGGGGCTGAACTCGTCACCGCTCTCAAGAACTTGGCCAAAGGGCACAAGGTAATATCTTACGGCGACGCCACATGGAGAGCTTTCAAATCTACCGACGTCAAGACTGTAAACGGCATCGAATACTGGTGGGACATGTATTCCAACAATCTGGTGAAGGTGAGCAGCGGCCATGGCGGTCTCAACATAGAGCACTCGGTGGCCAACTCCTGGTGGGAAGGTGTGCATAACGATGCTTACAAAGACATCGTGCATCTCAACCCGTCGGATGCCACCGCCAACAACCGCAAGTCGAATTATCCCCTTGGAGAAGTGGCTACGATGAAGTGGGAGAATGGCGTGACGTTTGTGGGGAGTCCGGTATCGGGTCAGGGCGGTGGCTCCGACTATGTCTACGAGCCGGCCGACGAATACAAGGGCGACTTCGCCCGCGTGTTCATGTACATGTTCACGGCCTACCGCGACATGGCGTGGGGTACACGTTTCACATGGATGTACGATACCTCAGACCCGTTGATGTTGAAGCCCTGGGCTCGCGACCTGGTGTTGCGCTGGTCGGCTTCCGACGCCGTGAGCCAGAAGGAACGCGACCGTAACGACGGCATATACAAAGAGCAGAACAACCGCAATCCCTTCATCGACCTTCCCGACCTTGCCGACCATATATGGGGCAGCAAGAATACCGTGCCTTATAAGATAGAAGGAGCTCCGGATATCCCCGAAGACCCCGGGAATCCTGAAAACGAGAAGGTTTACAGCTGGCTCAATTCCACGAGCTCCTCCATCGACTCAGGATGGGAATTCGAGAACACCGACCTTCCGGAAGCTCTGTCGTACGTATGGCAGTGGAAGAGCCATAACAACAAGAACTATTACCTGTGCGGAAGCGCTTATAAGGACGACACGCCGTATGCTGCGGAGGCAATAGCCTGGAGTCCGGTAATCGATATGGAGAATGTGGAGAAGGCCACTTTTACCTTCGACCATGCTGCCAGATTCCAGAAAACGTTGCGCGACCTGTGCAAAGTGGTGGTGCTCAACATGGATGTAAACGCAGGAGCCGACGGATACATCAGTACCTGCGAGATTCCCTCGTGGCCGCAGGCCGATACATGGACATTCAGCAATTCCGGAACCATCGAGATACCCGCAGCCAGTATAGCCAACTCGCATATACGTGTGGGATTCCTTTACAAGTCAGGCGTTGCGGGTGCCGACACCTGGGAAATCAACAATGCGAAACTCGTGCTCAAGACCAGACCCTCCGGCATCAAGGAGATCGGCGACGGCTCCGACACCGACGACAGCTGTCTGGTGGAGGTCTGGGGCAACAATATCATAGCTCCCGAAGGGGCCGTGATCTTCGACCTCAACGGCAGGAGAGTGAATGGCGAAAACCTCGGCAGAGGTGTATATATCGTCACCAAGCCTACCTTCCGAAAGGCTGTGAAAGTAATGGTGAAATAATCGGGAATATTCCTTGCGTCATGCCGGTCTCACCGGCCGGCATGACGGTTCTAATACACATAAAACACAAAAGTATGCTACAGGAAACGAGTGTGAAGACTCTTGAGAAAGTTGTCATACGGTTTGCCGGCGACAGCGGCGACGGCATGCAGCTTGCCGGTAACATTTTCTCGAACATATCGGCAGAGACAGGCAACGAGATATCGACGTTCCCTGACTATCCTGCGGAGATACGCGCCCCGCAGGGTTCGTTGAGCGGTGTGTCGGGTTATCAGGTGAGCGTAGGACGCGGAGTGTATACTCCTGGCGACGAAGCCGACGTGCTTGTGGCCATGAACCCCGCGGCTCTGAAGACCAACCTCCGCTATCTGAAGAAGGGGGGCATCATCGTGTGCGACGGCGACTCATTCACGGCCGCCAACCTCCGCAAGGCGGAGTATGCCACCGACAATCCCATCACTGAGCTGGGCATAGACCCGGCACGCGTGATGCTGGTGCCGATGACCACCCTGATCAAGTCAGCGCTTGCCGACAGCGGTACAGACCCCAAGGCCATGATGAAGAGCCGCAACATGCTCGCCCTCGGTATCATATGCTGGCTCTTCGACCGCCCGGTAGAGGCAGTGCTCCGCAAACTGCGTGCCAAGTTCGCCAAGAAACCGGCCGTCTATGAAGCCAACGCCAAGGTGATCCGCGCCGGCTGGGACTATGGCCACAACACCCACAGCTCCATGCCCGTATATCGCGTGGAGACCGCCGCATCTGTGCCCGGCCTCTACACCGACGTCACCGGCAACACCGCCACCGCATGGGGCCTTATACTCGCCTCCGAGAAGAGCGGACGCCCTCTCTTCCTCGGTTCTTACCCCATCACTCCCGCCACCGACATTCTTCATGAACTTGCCAAGCGCAAGGACCTCGGCGTGAAAGCCGTGCAGATGGAGGATGAGATTGCGGGTGTATGTTCGGCCATAGGTGCCAGCTATGCCGGCGACCTGGCCGTGACCTCCACCTCCGGCCCCGGCCTCGCCCTCAAGTCGGAAGGTATAGGACTGGCCGTTATGGCCGAGCTCCCGCTCGTGGTCATTGACGTTCAGCGCGGCGGACCCTCCACAGGTCTCCCCACAAAGACGGAACAGACCGACCTCATGCAGGCCCTTTACGGCCGTAACGGCGAGGCTCCCCTCTGCGTGCTCGCCGCCACAAGCCCCACCGACTGCTTCCATATGGCCTTCGAGGCCGCCAGAATAGCTATGGAGCACATGACGCCCGTGATTCTGCTCACCGACGCCTTCATAGCCAACGGCTCCTCGGCATGGCGTATCCCCGAGGCCGGTGACTATCCAGAGATAAAACCGCGCCTGCTCACCGACGAGGAACTCGCCAAAGGATGGCGCCCCTACAAACGCGACAGCGAGACAATGTCAAGGTTCTGGGCAATCCCCGGAATGCCCGGCGCCATGCACCGCCTCGGCGGTCTCGAAAAAGACTATGAGACTTCCGTAATATCCACCGATGGCCATAACCATGCCATTATGGTGGAGGCCCGCCGTCAGAAAATCAGAAACATCGCCGTGGAGGTGCCCCCCATGGAACCAATGATATGCCCCGACGCCGACACCATTCTCCTCGGCTGGGGCGGTACTTACGGACATCTCCTCGCCGCAGCAACCGAACTGAACGCCCAGGGACATAAAGTGGCTTTCTGGCAGTTCAGGTACATCAATCCTCTGCCCGCAAATACTGTGGAGACGCTCTCCAGATATAAGAGAATCATCGTGGCCGAGCTCAACACCGGCATGTTTGCCGACTATCTCCAGATGCATCTCCCCGGCAAGGAAATACTGCGTATCAACAAGGTGGAGGGTCAGCCTTTCCTCGTCAAGGAAGTGATGGACGGAGTGATGAAGCATATCAATGAAACAACCTGCTAAACTGCTGTAACATGGAAAACAAGGAAATGAAGACGTATACAGCCGCCGATTACAAGAACGGGCAGAATGCGCGCTGGTGTCCCGGCTGCGGCGACCATGCCATATTGACAGTGCTCCACAAGGCAATGGCCGAGCTGGGGATCGCACCCCATGACACAGTAGTGATCTCAGGCATAGGATGCAGCTCGCGCCTCCCTTACTACATGAACACATACGGCATGCACACTATCCACGGGCGTGCCGCCGCGGTGGCTACCGGCGTGAAGACGGCCAACCCGGCACTTACCGTATGGCAGGTATCGGGCGACGGCGACGGCCTCGCTATCGGTGGTAACCACTTCATACACGCCGTACGCAGGAATGTCGACATAAACATCATGATCTTCAACAACAAGATCTACGGCCTTACCAAAGGCCAGTATTCGCCGACCTCCGACCGTGGCACCGTGTCGAAGTCGAGCCCTTACGGCACCGTGGAAGATCCCTTCATACCCGCCGAACTCTGCTTCGGCGCCAGGGGCAACTTCTTCGCCCGCAGCTACGACACCAACCTTGAGGTGAGCCGTCAGGTTATGGTGGCCGCCGCTCGCCACAAGGGGGCTTCCGTGGTGGAGATTCTCCAGAACTGCGTAATCTTCAACAATGGCATCCACTCCTATTTCACCGACAAGGAGCTGCGCGACGACCATACAATCACTCTGCGCCAGGGCGAGAAGATGCTCTTCGGCAAGAATATGGAGAAAGGCCTCGTGCAGGATGGCTTCGGACTGAAGGCCGTGACCATCGGCGAAGACGGATATACCCTCGACGACGTGCTGGTGCACGACGCACATACCAAAGAGAACTTCCTCCATCAGCAGCTTGCCATGATGGATGGCCATGAGCTCCCGATAGCCCTCGGCGTGATCCGCGACTACGATGCCCCGGTTTACGATCAGGAGGTGGACCGACAGACCAGAGAGGTACAGAAAGCACATGGATTCACTTCCCTGCGCGACCTCGTGCTCAAAACCAAGGAAACCTGGGAAATCAAGTGACATGACCCCATATGCCCCTTGAAAAGAGGGGAAATCAAAGAAAATCTGCACAACATCAAAAATGTTGTGCAGATTTTTATAGAAAAATTTCCGTATTAGAGAAATTTTAGCTTATTTTGCATTCTGAACTGAAAATGGGGGAATTCCGCAAGGGATTTTCTCAGGCTGAAATGTTCTGACCCTGAAAAGAAAATTCACCTAAAAAATAGAAAACATGTCTGACATAGCACAGAAAGTTAAGGAGATCATCGTAGACAAACTGACAGTAGACGAGAACGAGGTAACGCCTCAGGCAGAGTTCAACAAGGACCTTGGCGCCGACTCTCTGGATACCGTAGAGCTGATCATGGAGTTCGAGAAGGCTTTCAATCTTCAGATCCCCGACCAGGACGCAGAGAACATCAAGACCGTAGGCGACGCTATAGCCTATATCGAGTCACATCAGGCATAACAGGCCGACAACTCGAATAAACATCCTGTAAATGGAATTGAAGCGAGTAGTAGTGACGGGACTGGGGACCATCAATCCCCTCGGCCACAATGTGGCCGACACGTGGGAGGCCGCCAAGAACGGAGTCAGTGGCGCCGGCCCGATCACTCACTTTGACGCATCGAAATTCAAGACGCAGTTTGCCTGCGAGGTCAAGGGCTATGACCCCAAGGATCATTTTGACCGCCGGCAGATGCGGCAGCTTGACCTGTATGCGATGTATGCGATGACGGCGGCCGACGAGGCTATCGCCGACGCCGGCATAGATGCCGAGGGCGTCGACAAGAACCGCGTGGGCGTTGTTTTCGCCGCCGGTATCGGCGGCCTTCACACTTTCGAGGAGGAAGCCGGTTATTACGCTGTCCATGGCGAGGAGCAGGGACCCAAATACAACCCTTTCTTCATCCCTAAGATGATTGCCGATATAGCTGCCGGACACATCTCGATAGCGCATGAGTTCCGCGGCCCCAACTATGCCACGGTATCGGCGTGTGCGTCGTCGAACAATGCATTGGTAGATGCGTTCAACCTTATCCGGCTCGGGCAGGCCGACGCGATAGTTGCTGGAGGAGCTGAGGCAGCCGTCTTCCCCGCGGGAGTAGGCGGTTTCAACTCTATGAAGGCGCTGTCAACGCGCAACGACGATGCCAAGGGGGCTTCGCGTCCCTTCAGCGGCTCGCGCGACGGCTTCGTGATCGGCGAGGGCGCTGCCGCCCTCGTGCTTGAGGAACTCGAGCACGCCAAGGCACGCGGCGCCAAAATTTATGCCGAGGTGGCTGGCGGCGGCATGAGCGCCGACGCTTACCATATCACCGCCACGCACCCTGAAGGTCTCGGCGCTAAGCTCGTCATGGAGAATGCCCTCAAGGATGCCGGCATGAAACCCGAAGATATCGACTATATCAACCTCCACGGCACATCCACTCCTGTGGGCGACCGTAGCGAGGCTAAGGCTATCGTCGAAGTATTCGGCCCTCATGCCTATGAGATGAACCTCAGCTCCACTAAGTCGATGACCGGACACCTCCTCGGCGCCGCAGGCGCAATCGAGGCTCTCTTCAGCGTCAAGACTATTACCGACGGCATTATCCCTCCGACTATCAACCACGAGGAGGGTGACGACGACCCCGAGGTAGACCCAAAGCTTAACTTCACCTTCAACAAGGCCGTGAAACGTGATGTCAAAACCGTTCTGTCGAATACTTTCGGCTTCGGCGGTCACAACACTTGCCTTATTCTCAAGAAGTACGAAGACTGAAATACGCTTATCATTCTTAAATAATAGATGCATGCCCGGAGGGTGTGCATCTTTTGATTTTTGCCGGATTTTTTGTAAATTTGCAATTGATTTGCGGAGTATGAAGCATGGGATACAAAGAGATCCCGACACTCCCCCACAATGTTGAAACATACCCACCAAATGGCAGATATAGAAGAAGAGAAAAAATACCAGGCCGACAATATCCAGGTGCTGGAAGGGCTGGAAGCTGTGCGCAAGCGTCCGTCGATGTATATCGGCGATACGTCGGTGCGCGGCCTGCACCATCTCGTATATGAAGTGGTTGACAACTCCATCGACGAAGCCCTTGCCGGCTTTGCCGACAGAATAGACGTGACAATCACTGAAGACAACTCGATACGCGTCGAGGACAATGGCCGCGGTATTCCCGTGGACATGCACGCCAAGCTTCACAAGCCGGCCCTCGAGGTGGTGCTTACCGTGCTCCATGCCGGCGGCAAGTTCGACAAAGGCTCCTACAAGGTTTCGGGCGGTCTCCATGGCGTAGGCGTGAGCTGCGTCAACGCTCTCTCCGACTATCTGCGTGCCGAAATACACCGCGACGGCAAAATTCACATGCAGGAGTATGCTTATGGCAAGCCCACCAGCCAGCTATGCGTGATTGGCAGCACCGACCATACCGGTACGGTAATCTACTTCCATCCTGACGCCGGCATATTCTCCGAGACGGTATACAGCTACGAGACACTCGCCAACCGTCTGCGCGACCTCGCATTCCTTAACGCCGGAATCACCCTGACGCTCACCGACCTGCGCGTGTGTGACGATGACGGCAACCCCAAAAGCGAGGTATTCCACTCCGCAGAAGGACTGCGAGAGTTCGTGAAATATATCGACGAAGGCAAGGAGCCTCTCATCGAGGATATCATCGACCTCAAGACCGAGCGTAACGGAGTCCCCGTGGAGGTGGCCATGACTTACAACAACGACTTCAACGAGAACATCTACTCGTATGTCAACAATATCAACACCATCGAGGGAGGTACGCACCTCACCGGTTTCCGGCGCGGCCTGACCACAACCCTCAAGAAATATGCCGACGACAACCATATGCTCGACAAGCTGAAGATAGAGTTGTCGAAAGAGGACTTCCGCGACGGACTTACGGCAGTGGTGTCGGTGAAGGTGGCTGAACCCCAGTTCGAGGGACAGACGAAGACGAAGCTCGGCAACAACGAGGTGATGGGCGTGGTGCAGACAGCTGTCAGCGAGGCATTGCGCAATTATCTCGAGGAGCATCCCAAGCAGGCCAAGGTCATCGTGGAGAAGGTGGTGCTGGCAGCCCAGGCCCGTCATGCCGCCTACAACGCCAAGATGAGGGTGCAGAACAAGTCGTCGCTTGGCGGTGCAGGACTCCCCGGCAAACTGGCCCCCTGCAAGAGCCGTATTGCCGAGGACTGCGAACTCTTCCTCGTCGAGGGTGACTCCGCAGGCGGCAGCGCCAAACAGGGCAGAAATCCCCATTTCCAGGCTATCCTCCCGCTCAGAGGTAAAATTCTGAACGTCGAGAAGGCCATGGACCACAAGATTCTGTCCTCCGAGGAGATTGTCAACATGTACAAGGCCTTGGGAGTGACCATAGGCACTGAGGAGGACAGCAAAGCCCCGAACATGAGCAAGCTGAGGTACCACAAGATTGTGATCATGACCGATGCCGATGTCGACGGTGCACATATAGCCACCCTTCTCATGACCTTCTTCTACCGCCGTATGCGGCCTATCATCGACAACGGCTATCTATACATAGCCACGCCGCCATTGTACAAGTGCAATATCAAGGGTAAGAAGAAGGACGAGGATACGGAGTATTGCTGGACCGACCAGCAGGTGCAGCGGTTCGTTGACATGAAGTGCAACGGCGACCGCAACAAGCTTGTGCTGCAGCGTTACAAAGGTCTTGGCGAGATGAATCCGGAGCAACTGTGGGAGACTACCATGGATCCGGAGAACCGTATGCTCAAGCAGGTAACGCTGACGAACGCTGCGGAGGTCGACCGCACTTTCACGATGCTTATGGGCGAAGATGTGGCACCGCGCCGCGACTTTATAGAAGCCCACGCCACTTACGCCAATATCGACGCCTGACAGTCAGCCCCGGCTCGGAAGCCGGTTGAGAATGTCGGGTCAGCCACGGCCCAGAAGCCGGTTGAAAAGGTCGATATATCGGGAGGCCACCACCTCGCCGGCAAATCGCGACCGCGCCGAGGCAAGCATCCTCTCACGGATGCCCGTGCTGTCGCTCTGAAGCTGTTTATATGCCCATACCACGCCGTCGGCTATGCCGGCGGCTGTTTTTTCTATGCTGTCGCCGGGTCGCACGAGATAACCCGTCGATTCATGCTCCACGATATCCTCCTGGCCGCCGCTGAGTGTGGATACCGGCACGCAGCCCCAGGCCTGACCCTCCACAAGAGTACCGGGCAACGTCTCGTAGCTCGATGCCGACAACACGATGTCCGACTGTTCATAGGTGGTCTTCACCTCGTGGCCACGAAGCACGCCGAGGTGGCGGTGGTCTATGCCGAAGTCGCTGAGGGCTTCGGGACGGTTGATTCTGCCGAAGGTCACTATTTCGCAATCATGGGCAATGTCGCGATGTCTGTCGGCGAGAATCTGTGTGGCGCGTATCATCACCGGCAACCCCTTTATGGGGTCATCGAGACGGGCGGCGCCGAAGAGTATGCGAGCCTTGTTGCCCGAGTCGCGCACACGGCCCGGATTCTCGCTGCCGTCGAAGGGGAAAGCGTTGGGTATCACATGCACCGCGGCGTCGCGCAGCAGCGACGACATGCGGGCCTTATCGGCAAGCCAGTTGCTGACGGCCACAAACGCAATCCCTTCGCGCTCGTTCCCATGCGGCAGTGTGCCAACCAATGTATCGTATGCTCCCTTCTTACGCTTCCATGTTCGGGCCGAGAGGTCGTCGGCCGATGCTCTGCGGTTCATCAGCGGGCAGCATCCGCAGTTCTGACGCCAGCGGCCGCATACTCCCGCATGATGGCATATCCCTGTCATGTTCCACATGTCGTGCATCGTCCATACCATCGGCTTACCCATCTCTCCGAGGCGTCTGAGACCTTTCAGCGACAGAAGACCCTGGTTGACCCAGTCGAGGCATATCACGTCGGCCTCCCTCACCCAGGGATGACGGTGCAGAGGCACGCCGTCGGCCGCAGTGTCTATCTTGAAAAGGGTCTCGCGGTTCATGCCGTTGGCAAGGAATATGCCGAGCCGCTCCTTAAGGAATGCCGCCTTCAGCCGCCATGGGGAGGCGGCAAGGGAGATGCGGGGCAACGGACGCTGCCTGTCGGCTACAACCATACGCGCATCCACGCCCGCTTCCGTAAGAGCTTCTATAAGACGGTAGCTCACTATGGCAGCACCTCCCGTGGCGTCTGACTTATTTATGATTGTCACTTTCATAGACCATGAATTTGTAGGATAAGCCCGATAGAGAGGTATAGGGACCCTCTTCTTCGGCCACGTGCCAGACATCTGGATTAATGGCCGGGAAGAATGTGTCGGCGTCGGGAGTATCGGTATCGATGAGGGTAAGATATATCCTGTGGGCTGATGGCATAGCCTGGCGGTATATCTCGCCGCCGCCAATGATGAAAGGTTCGGGGTCGTCGGTGCAGAGGGCGAGCGCCTCGTCAAGGGATGTGGCGGTGAGGGCTCCCGGAGCGGAATAACGGGAGTCGCGGCTTATGACGATGTTCACGCGACCCGGCAGAGGACGCTTGGGAAGCGACTCCCAGGTGCGCCGACCCATAATCACGGCGTGACCCGTCGTGACCCGCTTGAAATGCTGCAAATCCTCCTTCAGATGCCATGGCATGTCACCTCCGCGGCCTATCGACATATCCCTGCCGCTCGCCGCTATCATCGAAACTTTTCCCATTATCTTAAAATTTGGGGTAAAATTAATAAAACAATCGAAAATAATACGTAAATTTGCACAAGAAAGTGAAGGAGACTCCGAAGCCTTATTCTCCGGATTCCCTTAACGCATGAATATGAACGACCATAGGCCGTAACATGAACTACACAGTATTGGATTTTTTCTGCCTGATGGCCTCGATATGCCTGTTTCTTTACGGCATGAAGGTTATGAGCGAAGGCTTACAGAAGGTAGCGGGCGACAGATTGCGAAATATCCTGGCAATCATGACGCGCAACCGAGTCACAGGGGTATTGACAGGCATACTGATCACGGCACTCATACAGAGTTCGAGTGCCTCCACAGTGATGGTGGTGAGCTTTGTGAACGCGGGGCTCATGACCCTGCAGCAGGCTATGGCCGTGATTTTCGGCGCTAATGTCGGCACTACTTTCACCACCTGGATCATCTCCGCATTCAGTTTCGAGTTCAATCTTTCCGACTATTCCCTTGTGCTGCTGGCCGTGGGCGTGCCAATGCTCTTCCTTAAGCGGAGCACATTCAAGAGCCTCGGCGAGTTCATGATAGGATTCTCCCTCCTTTTCATGGGTCTCGACATGATCAGCGAATACGTGCCCAATCTCCAGGAGAATCCGGAGATGCTACGGTTCGTGACCGACTGGACCACCATGGGACTCTGGTCGGTACTCATCTTCTTCTTCATGGGTCTGGTGTTCACCATGATAGCGCAGAGTTCGGCGGCCACTTTCGCCCTGACGCTGATCATGTGCTCGCAGGGATGGATATCCTTCTCGCTGGGGTGCGCCATTATTCTGGGCGGCAACATCGGTACGACAATAACGCCTATCCTGGCGTCGCTCAGCGGTAATATCGCCGCCAAACGAACCGCTATGGGGCATCTCCTCTTCAATGTACTCGGCTCGATTATAGTGCTGTGCATATTCCATCCCTTCATGGAGATGGTGGCCGACATCACCAAGGCCTGTACCGGCACGAGTCCCCTCGACATCAGCGCGGCTCAGGAAGCCGGTATGAGAGGCACCACTCTTCTCGATGAAAAAGGCGGATATACCGCCAGGGCGCAGAGCTGTGTGGCTTTCGGCCTCGCAATGTTCCCCACTGTGTTCAATGCCTGCAACCTCCTGGTGATGATATGGTTCACCAAGCTGTATGTCAGGATTGTATGCTGGATGGTGCCCGCACGCCACAAAGACGAGGAGGAGGAATTCTCCCTCAAATATATCGGCAGAGGCCTCATGTCGGCTTCCGAACTCAACATCCTCCAGGCGCAGAAGGAAATTCAGCAGTACGGCAAGCGCGTGGAGCGTATGCTCGGCATGTGCAAGGATCTGATCCACATGAAGGAATCCGACGACAATTACATGCATACATATAACCGCATTGAAAAATACGAGCAGATTTCCGACCGTATGGAGATTGAGATCGGCACTTACCTCAACAAGATAGCCGAGGGACGCCTGAGTCCGGAAGGAAAGATGCGTATCACCGGAATGCTCCGCATCATCAGCGAGATTGAGAGCATTGCCGACGGTTGCCTCAAGATTGCCAAGACGCTCGAACGTAAGAACAAGAACCATGTGCAGTTCACCGACTCGGTGCTTCATGAGATCGACCAGATGTTCGAGATTGTATCCAGAGCGATGACCAACATGCTCAATGTCCTCGACGAGATGGAGAATCCCGAGCGGAGCAAGATTATCGAGGCCTACAACAAGGAAAGGGAAATCAATAACCTGCGCAACAGCCTGCGCGACGGAAATATCTTCAACATCAACAACAAGGAGTATGGCTACAAGGAGGGTATCTTCTTCATGGACCTCATAGGGGAGGCCGAGAAACTCGGCGACTACATGCTCAATGTGATCGAGGGTGTGAAGCATCAGTTCCGTACGGCGCCGGTGTCGCCGGCCGTCTGACGGCCGGGGTTGCACCTCATGTAAAACTATAAAATACAAAGATTCAGCAGTATGAAAGAGAATAAGCGCGACAACAGATATTGTGTCATAATGTGCGGCGGCATAGGGTCGCGATTCTGGCCCATGAGCCGTGCCGACATGCCCAAGCAGTTTCTCGACTTTTTCGGCACGGGGCGCAGCCTTCTGCAGATGACCTACGACCGTGTGCTTGAAATCTGCGACCCCTCCAACATCATTCTGGTCACCAACAGCAGCTACTTCGACATCATACGCCGGCAGCTGCCCGATGTGGCTATAGACAACATCCTTCTGGAGCCGGCACGCCGCAACACGGCCCCTTGCATATGCTGGGCCGTGCACCATATTTACGCCAAGAATCCCGACGCTTCAATCGTCACCCTCCCTTCCGACCATCTCATCCTCAAGGAGCGTGAGTTCCTGCGTACCATCGAGGAGGGTCTCGACTTCGTGGAGAAGGGCGACAGGCTCCTTACAATAGGCCTGAAACCCACATGCCCCCATACCGGCTATGGATATATACAGCTCGGCAGCCCCGTGGAGGAACGCGAGGGTATACGAAAGGTCAAGTCGTTCACTGAGAAACCAAATCTGGAGATGGCCAAGGTATTTGTCGACAGCGGAGAGTTCTATTGGAACTCGGGCATGTTCCTTTGGCGTGCCGACAGCATCCTTAAAGCTTTCGGCGAGCTTGCCCCCGAGATAGCCAATGTGTTCGATGCCGGTATAAAGGCTTACGGCACACCGGCCGAGAGCGACTTCATAGCCAAGGCTTTCCCCACGGCTCCGGCAATATCCGTTGACTACGCCATCATGGAGAAGGCCGGCAATGTGTACGTCAAGACTGCCGACCTCGGTTGGAGCGACCTCGGTTCGTGGAAGGCGCTGTATGAGTGCTCGCCCAAAACCGCCGAAGGGAATGTGACCCAGAACTGCAGCGTCCTTACCGGCGACTGCCGTAACACCATCTTCGCAACAGAAGGCGACAAAATAATCGTGGCTGCCGGTCTTGACGACTTCATAGTGGCGGATACCGACAAGGCCTTGCTCATATATCCCAAGAAGGATGAGCAGAACATCCGGCGCCTCGTCAATGAGGTCAAGGACCGCTTCGGCGAGAAATATGTCTGAATCATGAGAACGCTTACGGCTTGTTTCGCCATGGCTCTGCTGCTGCTCTGCGGCAGCTGTTCCAGAGGTAAATTTACCGTTGAACTGAAGCTCCCGCAGCAGGTCAACGAGAATTTCAGCATCCTTTATTACGACGAGGATCCCTGGGATGATTATCTGGAGGACAAGGTGCTTGTGGTTCATCAGGGGGAGTGCACACTGGAATGCCCCACTCAGGAACCAACGCTGGTATATGTGTTCCAGGGAGCCATCGAGCCGGCACTGATGTTCTATGCCGAACGTGGCGACAAAATAGAGATCACCGGCGACAGCAGCCACCCGATCTCCTGGACCGTGGGCGGTAACAAAATCAACAGGGACATGAGCCTATGGCGGCAGCAGAACCGCGATATACTCATGGCCCGGGATATCAGCAAGGTCAACGCCGCCGTGGCAATGTATGTCAGGCAGAATCCCGACAATCCCGCCGCGAAGCTTATACTTCTGCAGTACTATTACCGGGGTTACAACTACTATGGATTCGACAAATTGTACAATAGCATGAAGGGAGCGGCTGCCGACCCCAAATGGTCGCTGCTCATGGGACACATCGATTACCTGCTGGGTTATTCGCCGGTACACCCGAGGGCGGGCGCCTTTACGCTTACAGTTCCCGGCGGCAAGGATACCCTCTCCTTTGCGGAATCCGGCGGCATACTCTATTTTTCCGAAAATTCCAGCAACCAGCGAGACATAGCCATTGATGAGCTGCGGGATCTTGCGCGTATGCGCCGTGACTCCGCATGGTTCGTAGTGGCCGACATCAGCATGGAACCCGACTCGGCGGCCTGGGCTTACCAGATGAAGCGCGACAGCCTCATGAGAGGTATTGTCAGGGGCTGGATGCCCGTACAGTTCTCCGACACAGCGGCAATCGCCCTGGGTGTCAATTCATTACCCATGTTCGTGGTCATAGAGAGGGGCGGAAGAATTGTATACACCGGTCCTGACCATTATATGGCCTCTATGGCCGCACAGAAGGTCGGCATAGGGTGGGAAAAGCCCGAAATGCCTCCTCATAAAGTAAGATAAGATGCTCTCGAAAGTACTCACGGCCTGTATCCAGGGTATCGACGCCTTCCCCGTCACGATAGAGACGGACATCAGCAAGGGGGTGGGGTTTGCCATAGTAGGCCTCGCGGATACCACGGTGCGGGAGAGTTATGAACGTATGCAGTCGGCGCTTGAGCACACGGGTCTGCGGTTTCCTAAGGCTCGTACGATCATCAACCTGGCACCTGCAGATGTGAAGAAGGAGGGAGCCTCTTTCGACCTCCCCATGGTGATAGGGCTGCTGACGGCAGCGGGCACTGTGAAGGCCGACGATCTCGGCAGCTACATGTTTGCCGGCGAGCTGAGCCTCGACGGCAGCCTGCTACCCGTGAAGGGTGCCCTCCCGATGGCTGTAAAGGCCAGGGAAATGAAACTCAAGCGTCTCATAGTGCCCGAGGGGAATGTCACCGAGGCTGCCGTGGTGAACAACCTGGAGGTGTTCGGAGCCAGAAATCTTACCGAGGTGGTGGAGATTCTGACGGGTACTTCGGAGATAAAGCCTATGGAGATAGACACGCGTGCCATCTTCGCACGCGATGCCGGACACTTCGACTATGACTTCTCCGAAGTAAAAGGGCAGGAGTCGGTGAAACGCGCTTTCGAGGTAGCCTGTGCCGGCGGCCACAACATACTGATGGTAGGGCCTCCGGGTGCCGGCAAGTCGATGATGGCGAAGCGTCTTCCCTCGATATTGCCGCCGTTGAGCATGGGTGAGGCGCTGGAAACCACTAAGATTCATTCCGTGGCCGGGAAGCTTGGCCGCGGCGACATGCTCATGACCACGCGTCCTTTCCGTACGCCTCACCATACTGTGTCGCCGGTGGCTCTCGTTGGCGGAGGTGTCAACCCCATGCCCGGCGAAATCTCGCTCGCGCACAATGGCGTGCTCTTTCTCGACGAATTCCCTGAATTTCCCCGTCAGGTGCTTGAAGTGCTCCGGCAGCCCATAGAAGACAGGGTGATTACCGTGTCAAGGGCAAAATATACCGTGCAGTATCCTGCGAGCTTCATGCTGGTGGCCTCTATGAACCCATGTCCCTGCGGATATTACGGACATCCCACGCGCGTATGTACCTGTACGCCGGGAGCCGTGGCAAAATACATGAACCGCATATCGGGGCCTCTGCTGGACCGTATCGACATACAGTGCGAGATAGAGCCTGTGGCTTTCGATGCCATGGCCTCCACGCAACCGGCCGAAAGTTCGGCGGAGATACGGGCTCGTGTTGTGGAGGCGCGCAAGATACAGGAGGCCAGATTTGCCGGTGTGAAGGGTGTATACTGCAACGCGCAGATGAACTCGCGACTCATCCATGCCTATGCGTGGCCTGACGAGGAGGGCATGGCGAAACTTAAGGAACGCATGGAGAAACTTAACATGAGTGCCCGTGCTTTCGACCGCATATTGCGCGTGGCCCGCACAATCGCCGACCTCGACGCCTCCGAGAAGGTCCTCGCACGTCACATCTCCGAAGCTATCGCTTACCGGACCCTCGACCGTGCATCATACGGCCGCACATTCTGACTCGCCTCCTGCGCCAAGCCGGCTCCCATATAGAAATTTACATATGAATATAAATATAAATAATATTGTCGGTAATATAAGAAAGGCTGTAAATAGGGTTCCGGATATTCTGTCGCGGCGCAAATACAGGATTCTGTGGCTTGCCATGTTCCTGTTTGGCATCATGAGCGTGGTTGATTTAGTGATGTCGGATTCGCTGAAATTCCCTTTATGGCTGCAGATTATGTATGTCATATTCTTCAGCTCATTAAAGGCGACAGTGATGACGCTGCCGCTGGCGTGGCTCATGGAGCGCGGGCGTTGGCTGAAGGCTCTGGCATGGGTTGTGATTGTAATCTACGCACTGGCTGCGTCGGTGAATTGTTTCAGCCTCTTCTTTTACGGCTTCGGAATCAGCCGCAAGCTGATTCTGATATTTATGCAGACGAATTTCCGAGAGGCAAGCCAGTTTGCCACCGGCATATGGGCGAATATCGTGTCATTGGCCGAATCGCCGGCTCTTTATATAGTGGTAATAGGGATTGCAGGTCTGTATATGCTGCTGACGCGCTGCGGGAGGAGAGTGTATCTGTGGATTACGGGAGCATTGAGCATTGCGGGGGTGGTTGCATTCGGCTGGTATCTTGTGAACTTTGACTGGGGACGCACGGCTCACTCATTGGCGATGCGTACAGTACGTTACGGGCGCGAAGTACAGGCATGGAACCGGAAGTTCGAGGAGCTCCGTACACATAAGAAGCCATTGCTGTACGCCGAGAGTGCCATATCCACGCATAAGGCGGCTACCGTGATATTTGTCATTGGAGAGTCGGCCTCCAGCGGCCATATGCAGCTTTATGGTTATCCGCTACGCACCACCCCGGAGCTTTGCGCAGCCGCCGATTCTCTTTTCATCTACCGCGATGCGATATCGTCTGCAAGCATCACCGCCGGCAGTCTCGAACGTATGCTGTCGCTGAAATACGACGACGATACTTCCGAGGATGGCCTCGATTTCCCTCTGGTGGTCGACATATTCAAGCAAGCCGGCTACAAGATTTTCTGGCTCTCCAATCAGGAGATTATGGGGAATTTCAGCAACACGTCGGGCGTCATGGTCATGAATGCCGATGAGATTGAATATGTAGGAGCCGACAATAGCGAGGATGCTCTTGTGCAGCGATTCGACGAGATACTGATGCCACCTCTGTATAAAGCATTGGCCGACACCGCCACTAATAAAATAATTTTTCTGCATCTTATGGGGTCGCATGTGGCCTACAATCGCCGGTATCCACGGGATTTCGACCGTATAAAAGGTGCCGACGTGCAGCGTGCTCTGAACCATCCGTGGCTCGACGAGAAGATGGCTGCGACCGTGGCGCAGTACGACAACTCAATCCTCTATACCGACTATCTGCTGTCGCAGATAATGGCACAGGTCTCTGCCCGCAATGACAAGGCGCTGATGATATATCTCTCTGACCATGGCGAGAATGTGTACGACGAGGGCAGGTCTATGGGACGTGGCGAGAAATATGTACGCGTCCCGATGATCGTGTATCCCAACAGGCGTTACAGGGAGGAAGAGCCGGAGATGGTGGAAAGGTTGCGAAAATCTCTGTCATTGCCTCTGTCGACAGCCAATGTGGAGCATCAGCTCATGACCCTTACCGGCACGCAGTATCAGCTTTATGACTCCACGCGGGATGTATTGTCGCCCGCATTTGTCAGACGACACCGATATGTCAACGAGCATCCCTGGAAGTATGAAACGAGGAAAGATGGGAAGACAGGGAAGTAAATGGTGGCTGAAAATGGCTGTGGTGATAGCCTGCGTGTGGGTGGCGTTGGCAGGCCTGTTTACGGCGTTGATGTGGCTCAGCACCTATGTGGAGTCGGAGCATATGAAAGAAAATGTCAGGAATTCGCTCCAGCTTCTTGTTGACGAGGGTGAGTATTACCGTTATCGGGTAGGGGGAGCCATGCTTCAGAAAGACAATTTCACGGATGCCACGATGGTATCGTCGTCGATGCCTTTGCCTGAAGGTTACGGCCATATGCGCGGCGCATTCGCTAATCCCATGCCCTTCGACCGCAGTGCCGGCAACACTTGCGCCACAAGGGCTCTTGCCGCCATTGATGATTATAATACCGGCAATATGGATACGTACAGCCGTTATTGGTGCGGATTCCTCGTGACCCTCCGACCCATGTTGGCTATGACGGACCTTAATACCATTCGCATTGTCGACACGGTGATTCTCTGGCTGCTGGCCCTCTTGACTACGGTTATGGTATGGAGGCGTATAGGTGGCCGGGAAGCCCTTTTCTTCATTATTGCCATTATGGCTGTCGGTTTTCCCGTGGTTCCCGGTGTTCTGCAGTATTTTACATGCTTCTTTCTGATGATGCTCTGCTCGATACTTGTGTTGGCGGTAAACCGGAAGCGTCTTACAGGCATGTTCTGCGGCGTTGTCATGTTTGTGACGGGCGCAGTCACGGTATATTTCGACTTTTTGACCACTCCGGTACTCACACTCGGTTTTCCGGCCATATTCATAATGCTGCGACGTGACGCGCTTCCCGACTGGCGCATGCTTCTGCTGTGCGTCATATGTTGGGGACTGGGATATTTCGGACTATGGGCCACAAAATGGGTCATATCCCCGCTGGTGTCGGGCCTCGACATAATGGCTGAAGCTGTCAACGCGGCCCACATACGTGCTGGAGGCATCTCGGAAGCACTGATGGCCGGAAATGCCAAGGAATGGACGTTGCTGGCTCTTTTCTTCATGGGGCTGGCTGCCGTATTGCTCTCGGTGATTTATGTCAGGAGATCTGTGCGCGTGCCGCAGAGGGTTGACTCGGCGATGCCGTTTGCCGTAATCGCACTGATCCCTTTCATCTGGGTATTGGCTTTGCAGAACCATTCCGCGGTGCACTACTGGTTTGTGTGGAGGATATTATCCCTGACCATTTTCAGTATTCTTGAATTCTATAATAGGACAATATATGCTAAAGGCAGAGAAAAGGACGGCAGTAATCATACCGTGCTACAATGAGGCATCGACGATAGGGAAGGTTGTAGGCGACTTTCGGCGGGAGCTTCCGGAGGCGGCAATCTATGTGTTCGACAATAATTCCACCGATGGGACGGCACTGGAGGCTGCGCGTGCCGGGGCCTTCGTGATAGGGGAACCTCGCCAGGGTAAAGGGAATGTGGTCAGGTCGATGCTCAGAAAAATAGATGCCGACGTATACGTCATGGTGGATGGCGACGACACTTACGATGCCGGGAGCGTCCATGAGCTTATAGCACCGGTAATGAACGGTGTCGCCGACATGACCGTCGGCGACAGGCTGTCGTCAACATATTTCAGCGAGAACAAACGGCCTCTCCATAATTCGGGCAACAGGCTCGTGCGTTGGGCCATAAACAGCCTTTTTGCTTCCAATCTATGCGATATACTGTCGGGCTACCGATGTTTCAACAGGGAGTTTGCCAAGAGTATACCGGTGATGTCAGGGGGGGTTCGAGATTGAGACGGAGCTTACAATCTTCGCGTTGCAGAACAAGTGGACAATAGAAGAGGTGCCGGTGCTTTATCGTGACCGACCGGAGGAAAGCGTGTCGAAACTGCGCACTATCCCCGACGGGTTCAGAATCATCAGGAAGATAATCACTCTCTACCGCGATTACAGGCCGCTGGCTTTCTTCTCCCTCATAGCCGCGGTGATGTTGCTGTTGGCCATAGGTTTCTTCATACCCGTTTATATAGAGTATCTGGAAACGGGCTTGGTAGCCCGTTTCCCAACACTGATATGCTGCGGTATAGTAGCTGTGATGTCGCTGATGCTGTTCTGTTCGGGGCTTATACTGCAGGTGATCACCAACCAGAATCTTAAACTTATGGAGCGGCTGCAGCGGCTGCAGAGCGGAATGCGTCCATGATTTCGGTGGGACGGCCGTTGGAGAATGCGCCGAGATGGTATGCGGCCTCGGCATCGATTTCCGGAGCCCAGTAGAAGACTCCCTTGCAGGCGCCGTCGGTAAGGTCGCGTGATGCTTTCAGCAACGCGTCGATGAAGTGTTTCCCCTCCACGGGCTTGCGGGCATCCACGCCTGTCTCCACTATCATCACGTCTGTGCCGTATTTCTCTTTCAGATGGCGTATGTTGGCGATGCTGTTGACAAGGGTCATCAGCTCGCTCTCCTGCTTGTTGCCCTCTATGGCCCAGAAGGGATATACGCTCATGCCTATCATGTCCCATTCCACGCCGTCGGCTTTCAGAGAGTCGAACACGCGGTCATAGAGTCCCTGGTCGAAACCGTCGTCAAGATGTATGATTGTCTTGGCTTCGGGATATACTTCCTTGACGGCCTGGATACCTGCTTTGGTGAGCCCGGCATACTGGTGAGGATTCTCTTCGAAGCGACCCATGGGCCACAGGAAACCATGGGTGGTTTCGTTGCCTACCTGTACCCAGCGCACATCGATTCCATTCTTTTTGAGTAGCTGAAGAGTGGAGCGGGTATGGTCGGCCACCGCTTTTTTCATCTCCTCGTAACCGAAGTTTTTCCATGCCTCCGGAATGTTCTGCTTGCCGGGGTCGGCCCACCAGTCGGAGTAATGGAAGTCGATCATCAGAGGCATCCCGAGTTCCTGAGAGCGCTTGGCCATCACGAGCACGTCCTGCGGCGACGAGAAGCCATCTTTGGGATTCACCCATACACGCAGGCGTGTGGCGTTAATGCCGTAATCTTTCATCAGCCGGGTGGTCTCGGTGCGCACGCTGTCGGTATTCATGGTGAAATGGCCGCGGGCCTCGTCGGCTGTGGTGCCCGAGATGTCTCCACCAAGCCAGAACGGCTCAGAGGCATATGACGTCAACGACATAAACAGCGTCATAAGAAGTATGAGCTTTTTCATGTTCATGAGATTTTTAGATTTTTGAGATTATACAGATATCGGAGCCTTGATGGCGGGGTATGGGTCGTAACCTTCGAGACGGAAGTCGGAATAATCGAATGCCAGTATGTCGCTGACTTCCGGATTGAGGTGCATTGTGGGGAGTTGGCGGGGAGATCGTGTGAGCTGTTCGCGCACCTGGTCGAGATGGTTGGTGTAGATATGTGCGTCGCCCAGCGTGTGGATAAACTCACCCGGTTTCAGCCCGGCACACTGTGCCATCATCATAGTCAGCAGTGCGTAAGAGGCGATATTGAATGGTACGCCTAAAAAGGAGTCGCCGCTGCGCTGATAGAGCTGACACGACAGCCTCCCCTCGCTGACATAGAACTGGAAGAAGGCATGGCAGGGAGGAAGGTTCATGTTGTCAAGGTCGGCAACATTCCATGCCGACACTATGATGCGGCGGGAGTCGGGGTTATGCTTTATGTCGTGGAGCGCGCGTGATATCTGGTCGATATGACCGCCGGAATAGTCGGGCCACGACCGCCACTGATAACCGTAGATATGTCCTAAATCGCCGTCCGGTCCAGCCCATTCGTTCCATATCCTTACCCCGTTATCCTGAAGATACTTCACGTTGGTGTCGCCGCGCAGAAACCACAGCAGCTCATATATGATACTCTTGAGGTGCACTTTCTTCGTGGTAAGCAGCGGAAACCCCTCCGCGAGGTCAAAACGCATCTGCCATCCGAAGGTGGAGATGGTGCCCGTGCCGGTGCGGTCATGTTTGGTGACGCCCGTATCGAGTATGTGCCGCAGCAAGTCAAGATATTGCTTCATCAGTTGTTGTCTCTTTTTATTTTTATTCCGGTTTCAAAAAACCGGGTCAGTTTCTGATTTTTTTGGTTCTTGTCATGAGTGGAGTAGCCGGTCTGTTACGGTTCACCTGCAGGCGAATGGCGTTTTCGGGGCATTTCACCATACAGTCGAGGCAACGGACGCAGCGGGAGTCGTCGACGTATCGGCTGACGGTCTTAATGCAGCCGGAGCGGCAAATATCCTCGCAGATGCCGCAGGAAGTGCATCGGTCGCGGTCGATTTCCACATGGTATAGAGCATACTTCGAGACATGTCCCAGAATGGCACCCACGGGGCAGAAGTCGGTGCAGAACTGGCGTCCGCGCCGTACCGACAGGGCAATTATCAGAAGGATAGCCACAACGCCTCCGACGGCGCCGACAATGGCGCTCATTCCTATGTTCAGCCATGTGGTGTTGACGGCGTCGGCGTTGACGAGGGCGGCGACGTTGCGCATCATGTTCCAAGGCTCCACGAGATAAGGGAATCCCACGATGCCGAAGAGGAGGCAGGCCACGTATACCCAGAGGATATGGACGGTAGCTTTAGAGGCATGGCGGTATCGGAGGGGCTTTCTGAGCCTCTCAGGCGCGAATCTGCGGCATTTCATGGCTATATCCGATATCGTGCCCACCGGACATGCCGTGGAGCAGTAGATGCGCCCGAAAACAAACGACAGCAGGAGCCACACCATGGTGGCCCCCGCTGTAATGGATATCGACGACAAGATGATCTGTGACTTCTCCGCCAGCCGAGCCGCCGGATGCACATTGCTCCCCATGACTACCGCCGCAACCGATGCCCCCAGAAAAAGGAGAGCCAGCATTATGCGTATCACGCGGAGAGTCTTCATCGATGTCGCTTAAGGGAATATGACTGTCGTGATCAGCGGCGTCCTTTGCCTTGCTGCTTCTGCTGCTCGCGAAGCATGGCCTGCTGCTGACGCTGCATCTCTTCGAGACGTGCCATGAAACCTGACTTTTTCTTCGGCTTCTTGGCATTCTCGGCCATCTTCTTGCGTACCGTATCCTCCTTGATGATGAACCGGAATGCATAGGTCTGCGCGATGGTGATGAGAAGCGACACGAAGTAGTAGTAGCTCAACGCTGCCGCGTAGTTGTTGAAGAAGATCATGAAGAACACCGGCATGGCGTACATCATCACCTTCATGCCGGGCATGGAGTTTGACTGCGTCTGGCTGTTGAGCCAGGTGTACAGGATGTTGGTGCCCGTCATCAGCAGACAGAAGAGGGATATGTGGTTGCCGAAGTATTCGGTCACCAGAGGAATGTTTCCCGTCCAGGATATGATAGCGTCAGGCGCGGAGAGGTCGTGTGCCCAGAGGAACGACTGGCCGCGGAGCTCTATGCAGGAGGGGAAGAAGGAGAACATGGCGAAGAGGATAGGCATCTGGAGGAGGAGTGGCAGACATCCCGACATCGGGTTTGCGCCGGCCCGCGAGTAGAGGGCCATAGTCTTCTGCTGGCGCGTCATGGCGTTCTCCGTGCCAGGGTATTTCTCGTTGATGGCCTGTATTTCAGGTGCCAGTACGCGCATCACCGCCTGCGACCGGTACGACTTGTAGGTGAGCGGGAAGAGTATCAGCTTTATGAAGATGGTCAGCAGCAGGATGATGATGCCGTAGTTGCTGATGAACTTGCCGAGGAAGTTGAACACGGGAATCACCACGCCTGTGTTTATCCAGCGGAAGAGACTCCAGCCGAGAGGTATGAGGCGTGTGAGGCTCAGATCCTCGTCGGTCTTCACCTGATGGTCGAGGTCGGAGAGCAGTGGATAGAGGTTGGGACCTAAGAAGAGGGTCATCGATGCCGGCGTGGCGCTGTTCCAGTCATAGTCGGAAATCTTGGCCTGCGCCGCGAAGGTCTTCAGATAGTCGGAGTTCTTGAGCACGGTGCTCTGTAAGTCGGCGGTATTGAAGACGGTGCCGGCTATCATTACCGATGAGAAGAACTGGTTCTTGAAGCCTATCCATTTGACTTTTGCCTGGCGTTCCTCGGTATCGTCCTTGGCTTCGCTGAGGTTTTCCACAGAACCGCCGGCATATTTGTAGTAAATGGCGGAGTTGCGTTCCTCGAACATCCGGCCCGTTTCCTGACGTCGGAGGTCCTGGCTCCAGCTGAAGCCGAGGGTGCGGTTGTTGCTCTGCGCTATGGGCGCCATGTTTTTCTGCACGATGTCCATCTTCACCAGATAACTGTCGCCCTTGGCCAGAGTGTAGCGTATTCCCCAGTATGTGTCGGGG